>Ga0310813_10000433_pt1 | contig 26769 bp, 24 predicted proteins | sample YN3metagenome_FD_203086 | JGI IMG/M metagenome (GOLD analysis project Ga0310813, IMG submission 203086) | Soil microbial communities from experimental microcosm in Duke University, North Carolina, United States - YN3 | ecosystem: Engineered > Artificial ecosystem > Soil microcosm > Unclassified...
CGAGCCGCCGAGTCGCCGAGTCGCCCAAAAAAGATCGAGCCCCGCAGCGTTAGCCACGGGGCTCGAGAGTTCGGTCCGGAGAGGGTTTTGTGAAGCCCAGTCGAATTATGAGGTCCTCACCACCAACCTTCCGCCTTCCCCCGCACTGGGGGCATGACGTCGGTGATAGATTGTCGAACCCACTCGGTGGACTTGTTGGCTCAAAAACGGAGTTCTCCGTCCCGAGTAGTTGCTTCTGCTCTCTGTAAAGGCAATTTAGAGACCAGTGGGCCTTCGGTCAATTTCACTACTCACGACTTCTCACCAGCGCGATCGTAACACGACGCACTCCAAATGGACCTCGGCATCTTAGTCGGCATCGCGCTGCTCATAATTTGGACCATCGGCGCATTGATTTATGACGCGCCCGGTTGGATCCACCTGTTGCTCACCGTCGGCGTCTTCTTGATTATCTACCGTATCGTCGTACGCGGCGATCGGCGACACCCGACGCCGAAGGAAAAGAGCTAACATCAGCGCGCGACGAGCGCCAGCGTCGCGATTCCCCAGGCAATCGTCAGCGCGGCCACCGGCGCGCCGACACGCAGGTACTCGACAAATCCGATGTGCTCGCCTCGCGCTTCGGCGCGCTCGGCGACGATCAGATTCGCCATCGAGCCGAGAAGCGTGAGGTTGCCGGCGAATGTCGAGCTCATCGCCATCACCAGCCACGTGAATGCGGGCGCCGCGACCTTCGGGACCACCGGGAGCCAGAGGATCACGGCCGGCACGTTCGACACGATGTTCGAGAGCGCGGTCATCGCCGCCGACGTCACGACGGCGTCGTGGACCGGCGCGCCGGTGAGCGCGCGTCCGGCGGCCGAGGTGAGCGACGCGACGAGCGGGAGATCGCGCGCGCCGCGCATCACCACGAACAGCGCGCCGAAGAACAACAGCAGCGACCACTCCACCTTTGCGAACGCCTCCGCCGGATCGCGCTGAGCGATGACGAGCAGAATCGTCGCCGCGGTGATGGCGACGAGTGGCAGCGAGAAGCCGGCGAGCCAACCCGCCAGGGCTCCGGCGAAGACGAGGAGTGAACGAATCACCAACGGCCGATCGAACGGCGTCTCAGGGGCGTGAACCGTTTCGCGCAACGGCAGCGCCAAGTCCTTGCGATGCATGGCGCGCAACACAAAGAACACGATCGCCAGCCCGCCGAGCGACGGCAGCGTCAGCGACGCCATGAAACGCCCGAAGTGAATCCCGCTCGCGATCCCGATGAGCATGTTTTGGGGATTGCCCGTCGGCGTCATTGCGGAACCCACGTTGGAGGCCAGCGCGATGGCCAACAAGAACGGGAGCGGCCTCAATCCCAGCGGCCGCAACGCCGCGAGTACGAGCGGCGTGAGCACGAGACAGATCGTGTCGTTCACGAAGAACGCCGACAACAACCCGCTGGCAACAACCACGGCTCCAAGCAGCGCGGCAGCCGATCGCGCCCGGTCGACGATATGCCGCGCCGCCCACTCGAAGAAACCGCCGGATTCCAAATAGCCGGTGATCAGCAGAACGCCGAGGAGAAAGATCACGACGTCGAGATCGATCGCCGCGTACGCCTCGCGCATGGGCAATCCGCCAATCGTGACCATGGCCACCGCGCCGAGCAGCGCCGCCGCGGGCCGGTTCAGCCGGAGCAGCGGCACCCGGCGAACGGCGATGAGCAGATAGGTGACGATCAGGATTGCGAGTCGGATCGTCACCCGGAGTTCAGGTCAGCGCGCGTCGTGTACGGTGGCCACGCTTTGACGCAGTGTCGACGCCACCGTGAAGTCGATCATCTGTCCCGGCCCGACGCTCAAACCGCCGGACGTCGCCTGACCTCGGCCGCCGATTGGCGTCGCGGTGAGGTAAAGCGTTTGACCGATGGCCAAGTTGCCATCGATCATGAAGTCTCCCGATCCGTTGCCGACGACATTGCCGAGCCGACGACTCACCCCGCTGACGACGACGGCGATGTTCATGTCGAGAAAGTTTTCGTTCTTGACGTGAACCGGGATCGGCTCGGGACGAGCGTCCACCTCCGGTCCGGTCTGACTGTGGCGCACACAGGCAGCGGTCGCGAGAAGGAACAGCAGCGCGACGCGAGTGCGAACAGGGTGGGAACGCATGCGACTCTCGGGTGGGTGGGTGGTCGAGCCTAGATCTCCCAATTGGACAGGACGAGCCCGCGCGCGGGACGTTTCTCCTCGTAGTCCGTCAGCGACATTCGCAAATCGGTCCAGCGTACGTGCCCCCCAAGCGCGATCAAACGCTGGTATGCTCCAAGAAACTCTCCCTGCAGACGAAGCGCCACACGTCGCGTGCCGGTCCGCCTCGCGAAATCCGACACGGCCCGCACCAATGCCTCGAGATGCGATTCGTCGGCGACCGCCAACTTCAACACGCGTAGCTCCTCGCGCACACGCCCTTCGACCAGCGGCGCGTTGTGAGCGAGCGCGAAGCCGACGAGCCGGTCACGTTGATACAACAACGCGGTATCGCCGAGCGCCAGATCCGCGGTCAGCGTGATCTCGCGCGTGTAGTCGTAGCCGGGCAATATCCGGTTCACGAGGTCCCGGCACTCGATCAATGCGTCGTCGCGCGCCCGCGGCGAGAGACGGCTGAGGAGTTGAACCGGAACGTCGCCGTACGCCGCGTCGATCGTCGTCGTGATCGTCAATCGGCCGGGAAGGAATCCGAGGCGCGAGTAGAAACCAATGTTGTCCATCGTGCGCGGCATCGTCTCGAGGCCGATGATCGACGCGCCCTGCGCCTTCAGCCACTCGACGCCCCGCGTCACGATCTCCTTGCCGATCCCGCCCCCCTGATATTCCGTCCGCACGGCGAGTGGACCCATCCAGCCTTCGCTTCCCGAACGGTGCACCATGTTGAAGGCGACGATGTGACCGCGGTCGTCGCGCCAGAGCATCGCGCCGGCGTCGGCATCTTCGATCGCGTAGCGCCAGATCGCCGGATTGAGAAAGGGAACGCGCACGCCAACCATGCCGTCGCGCCGATACCGCTCGGTGAACGAATCGCTGAAGACTTGATTCAGTTCGATGACCTGCTCCAGCCGCGGACGGAACGGCCCTTCGATCGCTTGCGGGCGCCAGACGCGTGACGTTGCCATCAGTCCGCCGCTCCGGCATGGACGTCGAGCGCGACGCCGCTCGGCGCCTCGACCTCCACCCGCGAGATGCCCGCTTCTTCGTCGTAGCGCACCGAGACGACACGATCGAGTCCGTCGCGAACCGAATCGATGTGCGTGATGAGGATGACCTGCTCGAAACGGTCTTGCAGCCGACGGAGCAGATCCACGACGTTGTGCCGCCGCGCCTCGTCGAGCGATCCGAATACCTCGTCGAGGATCAACAGGGAAAATGCCTGGCCCGCGCGTTCCGCGATCATCTCGGAGATTGCTAGCCGAAGGACCAGGTTCGCTAGGTCCTCCTCGCCGCCTGAGATGACCGGCTTCGGAATCGCGTCCTCCAGAACGGTCACGTTGTACTGGTCGTCCAGCTCGATCTCGGAGTAACGCCCGTCCGTCAGCTCGCGAATGTACCGGCTCGCCAGGTCGGAGATTTCGGGCCGCAGGGTGAGATTCAGGTCGGTTCTCAAATCGGAAAAGGCGCGGTCCAGTTCCTCGTGCAACTTCCGCTCCTTGGTCAGGCGCTCGAGATGGGCCTCGTTCTTCAGCAGCTCGGCGCGCGCGCGTTCCGCCACCTCGAGCGCGTCCACCGCGGCAGCGAGATCCGAATCCGCCGCGACCCCCGCCAGCTCGGAGGCGCGCAACTCGGCCGCCGACTGCTCGTGCCTGAGACGGAGCTCGGCGTAGGACTCCTCGGAGAAAGCGAGAGCGGCGCGCTGCGCCGAGAGAGTCGCGACGCGAGCTTCGATTTGGCGAAGGCTCGCACGCGTCCGCTCACGATCCTCCAGCAGCGCGCGCTCGCGCTCGACCTGTCCGGTCAGCTTCGTCGCGCGGTCGGCCAACGGCGTGAGGCGCTCGACGCGAGAGCGAACCTCGGCGTGGCGCGAAGCGTCGTACTCCACGGCGATCGTCGCGAGCTCACGGCTCAGGGCCACGTATCGCTCTTCCTTCGATCCGAGATCGCGCGTCAGCGTCGCGAGCTCTTGCACCGCCGCCTGCACCTTGGCCAGGCGACGCTCGAGCTTTCCGATGTTGTCGAACACGGCGCGGCGTCGCTCGTCGAGCGAGCCCAGCTCAGGAGGGGTTTGCTGCAGTTGTTCGATCCGGCCGCGATAGTACTTCCCGTCCACCGTAATCGACTCGATCTGCGAGTCGAGCACGTCGAGTACGGACCGAAAATGCGTTCCGAGCGGACGCGCGCAGATCGGGCACGTCCCTCCTTCCCCGAGCTCGACGATCTGCTCCCGCTGCCGTTGGACATCCTGCAGTTGCTCGAGGAGGGACTGTCGCTTCGTTTCGGCCTCCTGCTGATCGCGCACCCAGTCCGTGCGGCGTTCCTCGAGATCGCGCTGCGTCTGCTCGAGCTCGGCCCGCGCCCACTCGAGCGCGGCGGTGACGTCCGGCTCCAACGCCGGAGCGCCTTCGATCTTCACGAGACGTTCGCGGATCTGAACGATGTCCCTGCCGAGCGCGTTCTCCGACTCGAGCAGCGTTCGTCGCCGGCTTTCCTCGTTGCACGCACGATCCAGCTCGCGCAATTCGATCTGCAGCGCCGCCAGTGGCGACAGCTCGTCGGTGAGCCGCTCCAGCTCGTCCTTTGCCTCCGTCGTCTCGGCGAGCTCGCGATCGAGTCGAGCTTCGTCGCGCTGAAGCGACGCGCGCTCACCTTCCGCTACACGGAGCTCCGCGACCAGCGACTGCATCGCATCTCGCTCGCGCTGGATCGCGGTCCACTTTGGCGCGATGTCTTCCAGGATTCGACGCGCCGCGTCGCGCCGGGCCGCGGCGGTTTTCGCGTGCGTCACCGCTTCGGATCGCCGCGCGGTTGCGTCGGTCAGTGCGCGCTGCACCACGGCCGGATCCGCCATTCCCGCGCGCAGCCCGCTCGCCTCGGCCACGATCGCCCGACGCCGCTCCCGGATCAGCCCCTGCGCCGTACGCAGCCTCTCGTAGCCCAACACACGGGACAGGAACTGCGCGCGCTCGGCGGGGCTCATCGCCGCCATCACGCTCAGCTCTTTCTGCCCGGTGAAGTAGGTGTTGAAGAACTCCTCGTGGCTCATGCCGAGCCGACGGCGCAGCAGATCGGTGACGCCGGAGATCGACGTCGCGATGGGCGAAGAGGCGCCGTCGAGATAGAGCTCGGCGTTCGTCAGTCCGCGCGAGACGAGATAGCGATGGCCGCTCAGCTCGAAATCGAGATCGACGCGGACTGTCGCCCTCGGACTGGCCCTGTACGACCGAATGGATTCGCGTGTGCCGCGCGCGGCCGGCATCCCGTACAGCGCCCAGGCGATCGCCTCGAGAATCGTCGACTTGCCGGAGCCGTTCGGACCGATGATGCCGGTGATCCCCGGCTCGAATTCGATCCGGGTGTCGACGTGCTGCCGAAAGTTGCAGAGATAGAGGCTGTTCAGCCGCATCTATGCCTCGATCACCGCCGCCGTCGGCGCGACGGCCTGCGCTTCGTCGAGATACTTCATCGCGCGATCGACCAACGCGGCGCGATCGATATCGGCGTCGAGCGGCCGCGCGAGCAGCTTTTCGCGAACGAGCTCGTTGAGCGACGGACGTCGCCCGGGTGCGCCGGACGCGTGCGTTCGCGTCGCCTCCGGCCGCAGGAGGTCGAGCTGAAAGTTGAGCGCGCGACGCTTGTAGTCGCGGATCATCTTGTGATCCAGCTCCCGGGCGATGTGCCGGGGAACGTCGCGGATGGTGACGCGAACGATCTTGTCGTCCACGCCATCTTCGATTCCCTCGACCAGTGCACGAATGCGGTCGTCCAGCTCGGATGCCGACAACCCGGTTGCGCTGATCGGCGGCAGGTCGAGCAGCGGACGAGTGGGCGGCAGCGGATGGAACTTGTGCCGGCCGCTCACCAAGTCGCGTTCGATGAAGCCCTTGCCGGGAATGTCGGCGACCCGCTGCTCGTACAGCTCGCCCCAGCTGTTCGCGCTGGTGTAATCGATGGACCCGCTGTAATACGCGTTCGCGGCGATCTCGCGATAAACGTGATAATGACCGAACGCCACGTAGTCCCATCGTGCCGCGCCCAGCTCTTCGTTTGTGATCTCGACCGCCGCACGGTCGGTCGTCGCGGCGCCGGCCGGAAGCATTCCCTGCACTTCGCCGTGGATCACGAGGACGTTGAAGCGCGCGGTCGGATCGGGCGTCAACGGCGGGCGGATCAGTCCGGGCACATCGGGCACCGCGAGAATCGACAGTTCCTTCTCGGGAAAACTGAGCCGCGACGCCTCGCGATCGACGACGCTCAGCCCGAGCTGCGCGAAGAGCTGGAGAATCCCACCCGTCTCCGCGGCACGCGGCGTGTCGTGGTTTCCCGCGACGAGCAGCACGACCGTCTCCGGCAGCTGTCGCACGAGACGATTGAACTGAAGGAAGGCGTGCAGGATCGCCTGGTTCGTGGGCCGGACGCTATGAAAGATGTCGCCCGCGACGACGATGACATCAGGCCGTAGCGCGATGACGCGGTCGATGGCCGTGCGAAAGCTCGCCGCGACGTCCGCTTCCCGTTGATTGACGCCGCCGGGAGTGAGCCGCTGGTATTGCCTGTAGCCGAGATGGAGGTCTGCGAGGTGAATCAGACGCATGAGCAGTCATCCTGAGCGAAGCGAAGGATCTACTCTCCGACCTGGTGATTACCTCGGGACAGTAGCTCCTTCGTCGCTTCGCTCCTCAGGATGACAGCTAAGTTAGCGCTTGTCGAGCGTGTGCATGTGCTGTGTAATCCGGAGTTGCATCCGCATCGAGAGCACACCCGTCGCCGGCGGCAGCGACATCGCCGAGTTCATCGCGATACTGAACCACGATTCGGCCAGCCAGCCACGCTTCTGGTCGATGACCATCGTGCCATTCACCAGGCCTTTCTCCAGCACGGCGTCGGACGCCGCGCCCGGGCCGCTCGCCGGCTGCATCTCACCGCGCATCGACACAAAGGCGAGATCCCCCCGGGTCACCGAATCCAACCGGAACGTCACGTGGAGACGTCCGGCGACCTTCGCGCCAAGTCCATTGCCGACTGGGAGCGCCATGTCCCGCATCCAGCTTTCGCCGACGTTGATCGCGCCCTTCGGGAACGTCGTCGGCATGAGCGACACCACCTGGGCCACCTCGCGCGGCGCCGGCCCCGCGCCCTGAAGCATCGCGACCATCCCATCCGGCGACACTTGGAACCGAACGCGCTGTCCCCTGAGCTGCGATCCCGATTGCAGCGTGGCCGCGCGCGTCTTCTCGTCCGTTGACGTCGTCAGGATCGAGTCCGTGATGGCGAGCACCGTCGTGCCTTCCTCGGACGCGCCCTCGACGATCGCGCGCGAGAACATGCGCATTGTGGTCAGCACCATCGCGCTCCCTTCACCACCCGTCGCCATCTTGCGCACCCCGGTCATCTCGCTCTCCTGATCGAGACGCATGCGAAGCGTGTCGCCGACGTGCGGCTTGATGCGAAGCGTGACTGCCTGAGCGCTCGCGATGGTCGGAGCGGCGACAGCGAGAGCGGCGATGAGCGAGAGACGGTGCGCCGACCAGAACATCCTAGAACCCGTACGGATCGTCCGTTGGCGCGGAGCGGATGGCCGGCGCCATCGGTCGAGCCGGCGTGTGCTGCACCGCGATCGGACGAAGCTGCGATTGGAAAAACTTCTTCACGTCCGCGGGGCGCTCCCGCAGCGTCGCGTTTCTCGCCCGGATCACTTCCTCATCCTCACGAATGCCGATCGCCTCGCGCACCCACCCGAGCGTGAGTGACGGATCCAACGTCCGCAGGCTACGCAGCACCGCCGCGTCGAGCTCTACGTCCACGGCCTGCGGATACTGTTCGGCTCCATCTCGCCCGCGCATGATCGCGGGGCGCGGGAACCGGACGAAAATTGGCTGCGTGAAGTGCGGATGCCGCACCATCAACTGTCCCTTCTCCAGCGTCGCCAACTTGATTTTCACGGCTGGACTGAGAACGGCGTAGCCGGGCGTCGCGAGCTCGTCGGCGTCCATGCGTCCGTAGAGCGCGGTTCCCGAGTTCCCAACGACGCGACGGTGGACTTGCGATCGGAATTGCTGCGCGCTGAAGAGCACGAGGCCGAGGTATCGGCCGCGCTCGGCGAGATCGAGCAGCATTTTGCGAACGTAGGTGTCCTGTCCATCAGTCGGGGCATACTTGTTCAGCTCGTCGACGAACACGATGACGTGGTTCACGCCGAGGTCGCGCTTCTCCAGGTGCTCGCGAAGCTTGGTGACGACGCGGGCGAAGATGAGATCCTGAGCGTCCTCTTCCAGAGAGGCGACGTCGATCACATACACCGTCCGGTCCTGAAAGCTCCCGAAGGGGAGATCGCTCACCCCCCCGTCGTCCGTCACCAATCCGGCGCAGCGGGTCGAGATGTTCGACAGCCGATTTCGCACTTTGCGAATCGTCGCGACGTGATGCGTCCGCCATCCCTCGTTCCCTTTGTTCTCCATCGCCGACAGAACGTCGCGAAACCACTCCTCGAGATCGGCGAAGGAACGAACGCGATAGGATTTGTTCCCGAGCAGCTGATCTGTGAAATCTCGGTCAACTATTCGTTCTCTAATGAAGTCGATCAGCGCGTCGGCCTTGGCATCGACGTCGTCCTTGTTGAGCAGCACCTCGGCGTACTGGAGCACCTCGCGCAGGCCCCAGGTGAGCGACGACACGTTGCCGAGCAGCTGCTCGTTGGAGCGAAGGGTGTTGAGCGAGAAACCGTCGGGCTTGTACGGCGCGAAGTATTGGACGTGCTCGAACGGCTCCGCCGGAACGCCACACTTTTCATAGAGCGACTTGTCCGCTTCGTCGATCTGGCCCGGCTGATCGAGGAAGCAGAGATCCGGCCCCTTCACGTTGAAGCAGACCGCCGCCACCGATCCTTTCTTTTCCGGAAAGTGCGCGAAGATCGACGCCAGAATCCACTCGATCGCGCTCGTCTTCGTCGCGAGACCGGAAACGCCCGTGATGTTGAGGTGCGCCGCCTCCGGTCCAATGAGGAAATCCGCGTCGAGATAGATCGGCGCGTCGGTGCCGCCGGCGCGATACACGCCGACGGGAATCCCCGTGGGGTTCTCTCCTTTGAGGTAGCCGTCCATCCGCAGCGCGACCCAGACGTCATCGTCCGTCGCGAGGTAGACCCGCCCCATGGGTACGGGTTGAAGCGGCTCCTCCGGCATTTGTCGCAACACCGCGGCCGTGTAAAGCCGGATCTCGGCGCGATGCGTCGCGGCGAGCGACGCGCCGCCCGGCGTGCCGTCGTGTCCCAGCACATCGTGCAGCGGCGTGGCGAGGTCCGTGTAGCTGAATCCCTCGACGACGATTCCATAGATCTGCGGAATCTGTCCGTTGACGGGTTGGTCGCCTTCGACGCGTACGATCGTCCCGATTCCGACCGGTGAATCGAGCGCCGTCCAGAAATGAAATTCGTGCGGCGTGTTCGGCTTGCGCTCCGTCGCAACGACGCGACCGAGCGGCGCCACCGCCGCCCCGGTAAGCCCGACGTCTCTCATCTCGGTCATCAGATAACAGCTCTCAGGAATTCTTCGCAGTCGCGCACGCCGTATACCATCTTGTCCCATCGCGCGTCGGGAAGCGAGACAGGAGTCGCTTCGGCGAGAATCCAGCGCGAAACCTCGTCGGCGCGCGCGCCAATCGTGTGCTCGCCGGCACGGTCGGGATGCGCCACTTCGACGCGCACTAGTCCCCACATCGGATCAGTGCCCGCGCGGTCGCGCAGGCGCAGATACCAGCTTGCAACAGGCGTTCGCCAATCCGACGCGACGCGAAACACACTCGATCGCTCGCCACGCCGAAGGGCGAAAATCGTCACGAGCGCGTCCCCTTCGGCATATAACGTTCGATGGCTCTTGATCACCCCGACGGCACAGGACGATCGCGCCACAGGCTCGACGCCGCTGATACCGCCGTCGATCAACAGCGGACGGTCTTCACGCCGGCACCAGTCCTCGGCGAGCGTGTGCTCGGCGTGCTCGCGATCACGCTGCAGACGATGAATCGCCGCGTCGCGCGCCGCGAACGGATGTGGTCCGTCTCCGCCGTCGTCCTCGGCGGTGTCGCGCAGCTCCATCCCGCTCTCGGCGAGACGGGTCCACAGCCAAGCCGGCACGCGACGCCGATTGGCGTATATGCGATGCGCGACGATGTGCCGACGCGTGTAGAGCCGCATGTTGCGCCGCTCGCGGATGACCGCCGCCGCGGTGCCGTGCACGATCGGTGTTCCGTCGTCGCACGAGTACAGGGTGCGGCTCGCCTGGGTGCCGTCCAGAAACGCGGCGAATTGCGCGACCGGCGGCTCGAAGACGCGATGCGCTCGCATCGCCGGGTCCTCGAGGATGATCGCGCCCACGGTGCGCGGCGGCTCGGTCGCTTGCGCGAGCGTCTCGAGCGGCGGCTCCGATCCCGTCGCGATGGCCGCCTCGGGCATCAGACTCGCGAGCAGCCGGACCGCCGCGCGGAACGACGCGTCGGCCTGAGTTGGTGATGACGGCTGTATCGCGGACATCGCGAGCACTCTAACCTCTGTGCGTGGGGGGGACAAGCAAGATGGCGCCGATTCACACCCTCCCCGCGAGCACCACCAGGGGCCAGCTGATCGCGCGCCGCTCTTCCGGATCCCCCCAGATCGCGCGCAGGTCGCGCTCGACGTCCACCACCGGATCGACTCCGTGCTGCCTCCGATAGCGCGCCGTCGCGGACCATGTGCGCATGTATCCGGTAACCTGCGCCAGCGGCCAGCGCTCATCGAGACGAAGCACCGGCGCGTCGATGCGCTCGAAGGGGAAAGGAATCGAGCGATACCCGGTGTCGACGTGCCAGCGTTCGGCGGGCCAGTACCCGCGCAACGTCTCGAACATCAGTCGGTCGTGGAGCGCGCCCGCTTCGCCGTCCATCTTCGACGGCATATACGTCCACGCGACGACTGCCGCCCCAGGCACCGACACCCGTCTCACTTCGCCATAGAATCGAGCGTGATCGAACCAATGGAGCGCCTGCGCCACGGTCACGGCGTCCACGGACTTCTTGGCAATCGGCGCGGCCTCGGCGGCTCCCACGACCCAGGAAATCCGCTGGTGCGTCGGAGCATGAGCCACCTGCGCCCCGCTCAGGTCCGAGGCGACGACATGGCGGAACGATTCGGCCAGATCGAGCGAGGCCTGTCCGCTGCCGGCGCCGCAGTCCCATACCCGATCGTGATTGGGCGCGACCGACGCGATGAACTCGTACAGCGCCCGTGGATAGCGCGGCCGGAATTCCGCATACCCCGACGAGACGCCCGAAAAATGATCGCCGCGCGCCCGCGGAGGCGTGGTCACCGCACGACCGCTACCGCGACTCCGTCGTGCGTCGGCACGATGATCCCGAGCACTCGAGGATCGGTCGCCATGCGCCGGTTGAATTCGCGAACGCCTTTCGTGCGTTCGTCGGTCTCGTCCCCGTCGTACACGCGTCCGCCCCACAGCGCGTTGTCGCCGATGATCAGTCCGCCCGGCCGGACAAGGCGTAGCGCCCACTCGAAGTACGTCGGCAACGGCTCCTTGTCGGCGTCGAGGAAGATTGCGTCGAATCGTTCTCCGTCGAGCGACGGAAGGACGTCGAGCGCCCTTCCCACACGAACCTCGATGCGATCGCTGAGCCCCGCGCGTGTGATGTATCGCCGAGCAAACGTGGCGTGCTTCTCCTCGATCTCGATCGAGAGCAGCTTGCCGCCCGGGGGAAGCGCCCGGGCCATACAGATCGCCGAGTATCCGCCGAGCGTTCCGACCTCGAGGACACGTCGCGCGCCAATCGACGTCAGGAGGACCTGTAGCAGTCGGCCTTCGTCCGCCGAGATGGCGATCGGAGGCAAGCCGGTACGGTCCGCCTCCTCGCGCAGCGAGGCGAGAAGCTCGTCCTCGGCGCCGAATAATCCAACGATGTAATCGCCCGCGCGGTCGGCCATGCTATTCGACGCCGATGTCCCAGGCTTGTTGGAGGTCCTTTCGCGAATAGGCACGGAACGCCGTGAGCGTTTGCGTGCGCTGGATCCCAGGCACTGTGGGAAAGACTTCCGTCACGACGTGCGCGATCTGGTCGTACTGCGGGACACGCACGATCGCCACCAGGTCCCAATCGCCGGACACCGAGTAAACCTCGGTCACTCCGTCGGCGCCGGCGAGCATGTTCGCGGCCGTCGGAATCAGCGTCGGATCCACGCGAATGAGAACAATGGTCGTGATCACAGTTCAGTCGGACAGGGTGGCACGTTGAGCAGCCAAACGCCGGAGATTCGGTTCTTGTCGTCCACGTCCACCAACAGGTCCCGCGCCACTCTCACCGTGCGGGCCAACCGCGGAGCTCCGACTCGGAAATGAAAGTTGCGCTGGTCGTTGTCCGCTTCAGCCACGAGCCTCGTTTCCATCTCGAGCGAAGACACGTCCGCCTTTCCGTTGCCCTTGGGCAGAACGACCTCCGCATCCTCGATCTGCGTCGGCGGGTGCAGCGCCGGCAACTTGCGAACGTCCGGCCAAACCGCGACCTCCACGCCATTGATGCGCCCCGCGGCCACATCCAGGATGAGCCACGACCCATCTCGCCCTTCTAGCCCGACCGTCGCCGACGCACCATCCCCATCCGCTGTCGCGCGCGGCGTCCGCTGCGCCGAGAGAATCTCGGTGTCCGGGTCCCACGTGTACTCGACCGACGCCGGCGCTGCGTCCGCCGGCCGTACTTCGACTGCAACCTTCACGGGAGCTCCTTTGGGGCTGCAATTTGTCGCGAATGGGTCAGGTCGGCCCATCCGATTTGTTTCGACCCTCAGCTTTGCTTTGCGGAACACCCAGTGAACACGCTCGCTATCGCTCGCTGTGAGAACGGACGCTCCACGCCCTGTGGGTACGCACGGCCGAGCCGGCCTGTGAGTGCACCGCCGTTACTCACGGCGAGCGTCAGCGAACCTACTCACAAACCGCGTCAGCGGTGTTCGCACAGCGCGGCGCGCCAGCGCCGCGCGTACCCACTCCAACCCTAAGATATACCGGCCCTAACCACCCTCCGCACCCCCTCCAGCACGTCCTCGATCGGCGCCGCATAAGACAAACGAATCCACTCCGGTGCACCGAATGCCGCGCCGGGAACCACCGCAACTTCGAATTCCTCGAGTAACCGGTGCGCGAAGCGTGTGCCGGGATCAGGCTCAACGCTCGACACGTCGCCGACGCGAATGAACAAGTAGAACGCGCCGGCCGGTTCGAGGACATCCACGCCCGCGGATTTCAGCTCTGCGACCGCGCGGTCGCGACGCCGCTTGAATTCGCTGACCATCGCCCGCGACGCTTGCTCCCCCATCGGCATGGTCAGCGCGGCGATGGCCGCGTGTTGGGACAACGTGGTCGCATTGGAGGTGGTGTGAGACTGTAGCGCGACCATCGAAGCGGTGAGGGCGCGCGGCGCGATCGACCAGCCGATCCGCCACCCGGTCATCGCGAACGTTTTCGCCAGTCCGTCGACAACCACAACGCGCGGCCAGTCGCCCGCCACAGTGAGCAGCGACTCAGCGGGCCCATCGTAGCAGATCGCCCGATAAATCTCGTCGCTCACCAGCCACCAGCCGCGCTCAGCGGCTACCCCCACGATCTCCGAGACTTCGTCGCGCGAGTACACGGCGCCGGTGGGATTGCACGGAGAGTTCAACATCACGCCGCGCGTTCGCGACGTCGCGGCCCTGATCAGGTCGTCCGGCGTCACCTTGAGTTGCCGCTGACGCGATCCCGTAACCGGGACGGGCGTCGCGCGCGCCAGGGCGAGCATTTGGTAGTAGCTCGTCCAGCCAGGGGTCGGCACGAGCACTTCGTCACCCGCGCCGAAAAGCGAGAAACATGCGTTGAACAGCGCCTGTTTCGTTCCCGTCGACACTACGACGTCGGCGGGATCGACAGTGGCGCCGCGAAGCGCTGTCGCGCGTTTTGCGATCACCTCGCGCAACGGCGCGATTCCTTCCACTTGCGTGTAGCGCGTGCAACCGGCGTCGAGCGCGCGATGCGCGGCTTCCATCACGCAAGCCGGTGTTGGAAAGTCGGGCTCGCCGGCGCCGAGGTCGATGACCGGACGGCCGGCAGCGCGCAGCGCTTTGGCGCGCGTGGAGACTGCAATCGTCGCCGACTCGCGGAGTTCGGAGACGTTCGCGGACGGAGCGTAGCGAGACATGCTGTACATTCGAGGCCGGCAGGCTTAGGGTCCAGGGTTCCGCACAAAGTTGGCGCACTTTTCAGAGAGAGAGCTGTGAGCTTGGAAGTCACCCGCGGGCAAAACGTCGTCTATCAGATGCCGCACGACTGGGCTTCGATCTCGCAATTCCTCGAACCGCTCCTCGCGCGCGTCGACGCGTCGCAGGGCGGCCTGCAACTTCTCGTCGTGACGCCCGACGGCGAGGTCGCCGCGGCCGTCGGCGCGGCTGCGGTACGTCTCGTCCAGTCGGCCGACACGCAAATCATCGCGGCGACCTCGGCGCCCCGGACTGCTCGGCTGCTCGAGCTGCGACCGGCGCAGGTGCTCGCCGGGAGCGCCAGCACCCTGCTCGAGTTGGTGCGCGGCTCCGCGCTCAAGCTCGATACCGTGCGCGGGGTATGCATCGCCTGGGCCGACGAGCTGCTCTCGCGCGGCGAAGATGCATCGCTCGAGCTCCTGATGGCCGAATTGCCCAAGGATGCGGCGCGAGTCCTGGTCGCTGCGTCCCTCACACCGCCGGTCGAAGCATTGATCGAGCGCTACGCGCGCCGGGCACGGCGCGTCGTGTCGCCGACGGTCGAAGCTGGTGAACCAACGTCCGTTCAGTATCTCACCGTTGCGTTGGAAGGGCGCCTTGCTGCCCTTCGCCGCGTCCTCGACGACCAAAATCCAGCGACCGCAGTCGTTTTCGCGCGCGACGAGTCGAGCGAGAGTGAAGTGACGTCGCTCCTACGCTCGCTCGGGTACTCGGGTCCCGCCGCCAGCGTCCGCGTCGGCCGCGCGGCAGCGCCAGACACGAGCCTCGTCATCTTGTTCGATCTTCCGGCGACGCACGCCGAGTTGCACGAGGCCGCCGGATCCGCGCCGACGATCGCCCTTGTGCAGCCGCGCCAGTTGGAGAGTCTTCGCGCTCTCACGGGCGGCGGCGCGCTGCGCTCGTACTCGTTGCCGGAGGCCGGGCGTCGCGCTCGCGCTCGCGAGTCCCTGCTTCGCGACGAGCTGCGGCGGGTAATCGCCGATCAAGCGATTGAGCGTGAGATTCTCGCGCTCGAGCCGCTGCTCGCCGATTACGACGGTGTCGAGATCGCCGCCGCCGCTCTCAAGCTGCTGGAGGACGCGCGCGCCTCGGCACAAGCGGCGGCGCGGCCGGCGTCGGAACAGACCCCGGCGAGATCCCGCGAGACGCGTGGCGCTCAGGGAGAGATGGCCCGACTTTTCGTGACCGTCGGTGAACGCGACAACGTTCGCCCGGCGGACCTCGTCGGCGCCATCGCCAACCTCGCCGGCTTGAGCGGTTCGGTGGTCGGAAAGATCGACATTCGCCAATCCCATTCGATCGTCGAAGTCGCCGCCGATTCGGCGGACACGGTGATCGAGCGACTCAACGGGACTACGATCCGGGGACGACAGGTTGTCGCGCGGCGCGACGATCAGAGCCGCCGCCCTGGCCTTTCCGATCGATCGCGCGGCGACCGGCCGCGCGGGGATCGGCCGCGCGGGGATCGACCGGGCGGTGGTAGACCGCGTCGCGATGCGGGCAGCGGGCGGGGGCCCCGCCGGTGATCTCCGACGGCTATTTCTCGACAGGCAAGGCCGGTTGGATCGAAGTGATTTGTGGCGTGATGTTCAGCGGAAAGAGCGAGGAGCTGATCCGACGCGTTCGCCGCGCCATCATCGCCAGAAAGAAGGTGCAGGTCTTCAAGTCGCACCTCGACGAGCGATACGGCGGTATCTACGTCGTCTCCAGCCACGACGGACGGAACGTCGAAGCGCTTCCGGTCGACACGCCGACGCAGATCGCCCAGTCGATTCTGCCCGACACCCAGGTCGTCGCAATCGATGAAGCCCAGTTCCTCGACGCGACGATCGTCGACCTCGTGACCTCGCTCGCCAATCGCGGCATCCGCGTCATCGTGGCCGGAACCGACAGCGATTTCCGCGGCGAACCGTTCGGCGCGATGCCCCAGCTCCTCGCCATCGCCGAAGTCGTCGACAAGCTCCACGCGATCTGCGTCATCTGCGGCAACCCCGCCAGCCGCAACCAACGCCTCATCGGCGGCAAGCCCGCCCGGTACGACTCCCCCACGATCATGGTCGGCAGCATCGAGTCGTACGAGGCGCGTTGTCGGGCGTGCCATTCGGTGCCGAGGCGGGATGAGGATCAGGCGCGCTTGTTTTAGGGACGTGTGTGTGCGCGGGTCGCGCGGTGAGTATGCGCGCCCCTATCGGTCGCGCTGTGCGAGCGCCGCTGAAGCGGCCTGTGGGTACGCTCGCTTCGCTCGCTGTGAGTAACAACAAAGGGGCGCCGAAAAGGCGCCCCTTCCGATGCAGTTACCCACAGCGCGGCGTCAGCCGCGCGTACACACCGCGAGCGCAGCGAAGCGTTCCGACGAGCGAGCGCCAGCGGGCCTACACACGTCCTACGTGACCCCCCGATGCGCGTACGCCAGCGTCAAAAACTCCTCCCTCGTCCGCTGATCGCTCCGGAAACTCCCGCGCAACGCGCTCGTGATCGTTTTCGAGTTCTGCTTCTCCACGCCACGCATCATCATGCACAGGTGGTACGCCTCGATCACCACGCCGACCCCCATTGGTTTGAGGACGTCGTGGAGCGCGCTGGCGATTTGTTCGGTGAGACGCTCCTGGACCTGAAGGCGCCGCGCGAAGACTTCGACGATCCGCGGGAGCTTGCTGAGACCGACGATCGACCCGTTCGGGATATAGGCAATGTGCGCCCGGCCGAAGAACGGGAGCATGTGATGCTCGCACAAACTGTAGAGCTCGATGTCGCGGACCATGATCATGTTCGTCGCGCCCTCGGCGTCGAACACCGCGCCGTTCACGACATGTTGCACGTCCATCTCATAGCCCCGCGTCAGCCAGGCGAGGGCGGTCGCAACTCGTTGCGGCGTACGCTTTAACCCTTCCCGGTCCGGGTCCTCACCGAGAAGCTCCAGCTGCCGTCGGACGATGTCGCGGAACTCGTCGTCCGCGCCATCTGTTTCATTTCGTCCAGCTAAGGACGTTCGCGCGACATCTTCCATTATCCAGGTGTCTCCTCGCCGTCATCGTTGACGGGTTTTCCAGCGCCCCATACCTTGGGCCCCGGTGCTTGTCCGTGGCTCCTTCAGTACAGGAATCCGCCATGCTCCTCGTTGGACTCACTGGGAATATCGGCAGCGGTAAATCGACCGTCGCGCAAATGCTCTCCGAGCGCGGCGCGACGATTATCGACGCCGACGTGCTCGCCCGACGTGCCGTCGAGCTTGGCACGCCCGCATTCGGAAAGATCGTCGCGCGGTGGGGTTCATCAATTCTCGCACCCGACGGACACCTCGACCGCGCCGCGCTGCGCCGCGTGGTCTTCGGCGATCACGCGCAACTCGAAGAACTTAACCAGATCGTCCATCCGGAAGTCGAGCGACTCCGCGTGCGCTTGATCGATCAAGCGAAGCGCCGCGGCGACCAGGTAGTAATCTGCGACATCCCGCTCCTCTTCGAGCGGCACATGACCGATCGATTCGACCGCATCGTGCTCGTCGACTCTCACCGCGCGATTCGCCTCGAGCGGCTCGTGAAAGAGCGTGGCCTTCGAGAGACCGAAGCGATGGACATGATCGCCGCGCAGATGCCCGCGGAGCTCAAGCGAGCGCGCGCCGACTTCATCATCGAGAATGACGGCACCTTCGCGCAGCTCGAGCGTCGTGTCCACGACGTCTGGACCGCGCTCATACACGAGGCCTCGGGCCCGCGCAGCGCCGCCGCCGTTCCTTGACACTGATTTTGGCCCCCGGTAGACTCCGCGCGCACGTCACCGGGTTCACGTTGATCACTTAGGAGCGCGCTCGTGTCCGAGATTCCTCAGGACCTGCTGTATACAGAAGACCACGAATACGTGAAGGACTCGGGCGACGGTGTCGTCGCCATCGGGATCACGGACTACGCGCAGGGCGAGCTTGGCGACGTCGTCTACGTCGAGCTCCCCAAGGTCGGCGCATCGTTCAGCAAACACGATGTCTTCGGGACCGTCGAAGCGGTCAAGGCCGTCTCCGAGCTCTATTCGCCGGTAAGCGGCGAAGTCGTCGCCATCAACGACCGGCTCGACAAGGAGCCGGCCCTCGTCAACAGCTCGCCGTACGGAGACGGCTGGATGATCAAGGTCCGAGTGAAAGATGCCGGCGAGAAGGATGCGCTCTTGGACGCCGGCGCCTATTCGGCACATCTCGGGCAGTAGTCGTTTAGGCCTCCTCGGCCACCACCTCGGCGTACGCGTCCGTCGGAATACACGAACACACCAGATTCCGATCGCCGTAGGCGCTCTCCACTCGCCCGACCGCCGGCCAGAACTTGTGTTGGCGCGTCCACGACGCCGGAAACGCCGCTCGCTCGCGCCCGTAGGCATGCTTCCACGAGTCGCTCAGCACGCGCGCCATCGGATGGGGCGCGTTCTTGAGCGGATTGTCCTGACGGTCCGCGATCCCCAGCTCGATCTCGCGAATCTCCTCGCGAATCGAGATGAGCGCGTCGCAGAACCGGTCCAGCTCCGCCTTCGACTCGCTCTCCGTCGGCTCGATCATCAACGTGCCCGCGACCGGGAAGGACACCGTCGGCGCGTGGAAGCCGTAATCCATCAGTCGCTTCGCGATGTCCTCTACCTCGACCCCCGCCGACGCCTTGAGCGCGCGCGGATCGACGATGCATTCGTGCGCCACCATCCCGTTTGCGCCGCGATATAGCACCGGATAATGCGGCTCCAGCCGCTTCGCGATGTAATTCGCGTTGAGAATGGCGACTTTGGTCGCCTCGGTGAGCCCCTCGCCACCCATCATGTCGATGTACATCATCGAAATCGGCAGGATGCTCGCGCTTCCCCACGGCGCCGCGGACACCGCGCCGGCGCTGTTCTTTCCGCCCATCGCAATCACCGCATTGTTCGGCAGGAAGTCCGCGAGGTGCTTCGCCACGCCGATCGGACCCATGCCCGGACCACCGCCGCCGTGCGGAATGCAGAACGTCTTATGGAGATTCAAATGGCAGACGTCGGCGCCGATGTCGCCCGGCCGCGCCAGACCGACCATCGCGTTCATGTTCGCGCCGTCGAGGTACACCTGACCGCCATGCTCGTGCACGATGCGGCAGACGTCGGTGATCGCTTCCTCGAATACGCCGTGCGTCGACGGATACGTCACCATCAGCGCCGACAGATTCGCCGAATTCGCTTTCGCCTGCTTCTCCAGATCGGCGATGTCGATGTTCCCGTTGGCGTCCGTCTTCACCACGACCACTTTCATTCCCGCCATCACCGCGCTTGCCGGATTCGTCCCGTGCGCCGACTGCGGGATCAGGCAGACATCGCGATGCGTGTCGCCGCGCGACTGGTGGTATTTGTGGATCACCAACAGGCCGGCGTATTCCCCTTGTGAGCCGGCGTTCGGCTGGAGTGAGACCGCCGCGAAACCGGTGATCTCACACAGTGCCTTCTCCAACCGGGTGAACAGCTCCGCGTATCCCTTCGCCTGATCGACCGGCGCGAACGGGTGCAGCTTCCCGATCTCCGGCCAAGTCACCGGATACATCTCCGCCGTCGCGTTCAGCTTCATCGTGCACGAGCCGAGCGGAATCATCGACGTCGTCAGCGACAGGTCGCGATTCTCGAGGCGCTTGAGGTAGCGCAGCATCTCCGTCTCGGAGTGGTAGCTGTTGAACACCTCGTGCGTGAGGAACGAAGTCGTCCGCGCAAACCGCTCGTCGTACCGCGCGTCGACGCCGCTCGACAGCTCCGAAAACTTCGGCGCCGTGCCGCGCCCAATGGCAAAGATCTCGAGCAGCTCGTCCACGTCGGCCGGCGTGACCGTTTCGTCGAGCGCCACGATCACGCGGGAATCGCCGGACGCGCGAAGGTTGATCCCTTTCGCGCGAGCCGCTCCGATGACGTCCGTCGCCGGACGATCGCCCAGCTCCACCGAGATCGTGTCGAAGTATTCGCCGTGCGTCAGCGAATGGCCGAGCTTCTCCAACCCCGCGACAAGTGTCGCGGTCAACTCATGGATGTGCTGCGCGATCGCCGTGAGCCGCGCTGGTCCGTGGTAAACGCCGTACATGCCCGCGATCACCGCGAGGAGCACCTGCGCCGTGCAGACGTTGCTCGTCGCCTTCTCGCGCCGGATATGCTGCTCGCGCGTCTGGAGCGCCATGCGCAGCGCCGGCTTGCCGTCGGCGTCGCGCGAGACGCCGATGATGCGGCCGGGCAGGTGTCGCTTGAATTCATCCGCCGTGGCGAAGAACGCGGCGTGTGGCCCGCCGTAGCCGAGCGGAACGCCGAACCGCTGCGTGTTGCCGACGCAGACGTCGGCGCCCCATTCGCCGGGCGGAGCCAGGAGCACGAGGCTCATGAGATCCGCGGCGACCGTTACCATCGCGTTCACCGCGTGCGCGCGTTCACAGAACTGCCGGTAGTCATGGACGCCGCCGTCGGCCGCCGGATACTGCAGCAAGGCGCCGAACACGTCGTCTTCGAGCGCGACCTTCCGCCAGTCACCGACGACGACCCTCACGCCGCGCGCCTCCGCTCGTGTTTTCACGACGGCGATCGTCTGCGGGAAGCACTCGTCGGAAATGAAGAATGTCTCCTTGCCCGGCTTGCCGCGCTGGGCGTGCGACATGTGCATCGCTTCCGCCGCGGCCGTTCCCTCATCGAGGAGGGAAGCATTCGCGATCTGGAAGCCGGTCAAATCCATCACCATCGTCTGGAAATTCAGCAGCGCCTCGAGACGGCCCTGCGCGATCTCCGCCTGATACGGCGTGTACGCGGTGTACCAGCCGGGATTCTCCAGAATGTTGCGCTGGATGACGGGCGGAGTGATGCAATCGTAGTAGCCGAGCCCGAGATACGATCGGTAGATGGTGTTGCGCTTGGCGATCGACCGGAAATTCGACAGCGCCTCGTGCTCGCTCATTGGCGCATGGATCGCCAACGGCCGCTTGAGCCGAATTCTCTCGGGTACCGTCGCGTCGATCATCGCATCCAACGAGTCGTAACCGAGCAGGTCGAGCATCGCGCGCACATCCTGCGAGGTCGGTCCAATGTGGCGCGGAATGAAACTGGTCGCGGCTGTGTACGTCGTCGCGACGCTGGTCTCTTCGGCTTGTTTGGTCATGTAATTCCTCAGGGGGCCGGGCACTCGCGGCGGCAACTCGAGCGGAGGTGCGAAGCGCCGAAGCGAGAGACCACGATCAGCCCCAGTTTATCAGGCGGGTTCCAGCCGCCGGAAATTTATGCAAGGGCTCAAGCCGCGCGAGCCGTCGGCACTGTCAGGGGATTCCGGGTTATTTTAGGTCCAACCAATCGCTTCGACCCCCGTTCCTACAAAATGGCCAAGGCGACCTGGCGCTTGCTTCTCACCCCCGCGGCCGACGGCGCGGAAAACATGGCACTCGATGAGGCGCTGATGTCGCGCGCCCGTGAGACGGGCGAGTTCACTCTGCGCGTCTACTCCTGGTCGACGCCCACGCTGTCGTTCGGACGGAACCAGTCCGCTCGCCATGTCTACGACCTGGACCGGATCCGTGCCCGGGGCCTACGAGTCGTGCGACGCCCGACTGGCGGACGCGCCATCCTCCACCATCGGGAAATCACCTACAGCGTCACCGCCCCCACCGGCGACGCCGGCGACCTCCGGCAGTCGTACGACCGCATCAATCGCGTCCTGGTCGGCGGTTTGAACAGACTTGGAGTGCGAACCGAGCTCGCGGCGCCGAGTGGGCGCGCCACGCTTCCCGGCTCGTCGCCCTGCTTCGACGCGCCTTCCGCCGGCGAGCTCGTGCTCGACGGCAAGAAACTCGCAGGAAGCGCCCAGTGGCGAAGCGACGGCGCTCTCCTCCAGCACGGATCCATCCTCGTCGAGGATGACCAGAGCTCGCTGACTGACTTGATGGTTGACACCCGGGACCCTGTACCGCCACCCGCGACGCTCGCCGGCGCACTCGGCCATTCGCCCTCTCCTCATACGCTTTCGCGCGCGTTGGCGGATGCGGTGCGCGAGCTCGAAGATCCCGCGGCGGAAGTGCTCGCACTCGAACCGGAAGTACGTGCCCGCGCCGCGGCACTCGTCGTCCATTACGAGGACGACGCCTGGACCTGGCGTCGCTAACGTTCCCCGTCGTCCGCCATTGCCGTCTGCTTCCCTCCACCCTCTCGCGAACGGCATCAATGAGCAAGCTCAACCCCGTCCTCACCCTCTCGCTCGCGGCGCTCATTTTCGGCTGCAGTAAGACCGACGCACGTCGCTCCGATTCGCCCACCGGCGGCACGCTGATCATCGCGATTCCCGGCGATCCGATCGACCTGTTTCCGGCGTTCGCCGGCGACCAAAGCGGTGCGGCCGTGCGTGACCTGCTCTTCGACCGACTCGCGCTGATCGGCCCGGACCTGGGAACGTTCGGCGACACAGGCTTCACGCCGCAACTTGCCAAGAGCTGGACCTGGTCGCCCGATTCGATGTCGATCGCCTTTTCGATCGACCCCAAGGCGCGCTGGCACGACGGAAAATCCGTCACGGCGGCTGACGTCAAATACAGCTTCAGGGCATTCACCGATCCCAAAGCGGCGTCGCCGGTCGCTCCCCTCCTGACGAATATCGATTCGGTGTCGGTGCGCGACGCCAGCACCGCGGTGTTCTTCTTCAAGAAGCGGATGCCCGAGCAGTTCTATGACGTCGCTTATCAGCTGTACATCGTGCCCGAACACGTCTATGGCAAAGTGCCGTTCGACAGCCTGCGCACGTCCGACGTGACACGAACGCCCGTCGGCAGCGGTCGATTCCGGTTCGTGAAGTGGACGCCCGACGTGCAAATGGAACTCATCGCGGACACGGCGAACTATCGCGGTCGGCCCAACCTCGATCACTTGTTCCTGACGCCACCCGATCCGCTGACCGGAGCGACGCAAATTCTCACGGGTCAGGCGGACTTCATGCAGGCATTCCCGATCGATCACATCTCGGAGCTCGACAGCAGCAAGGTCGCACGCGGCATGGCTGCCCCGGTCAGCCAGTACGCCTTCCTGGGAATGAATCCCTACGTCGCCAAGTCACGCCGCGAGCCACATCCCATCTTCGGTGACGTCCGCGTTCGACGCGCGCTCTCGATGGCCGTCGACCGGACCGGTATGCTGCAAAACGTATTCGGCGGCCTGGGAAAAATCGGTCACGGTCCATTTCCCATGGGACAGACCGCCAGTGACAGCACGATCCGCCTTCCATCGTACGACACCGCCGCGGCGGCAGCGATGCTCGACTCCTCGGGATGGAAACGCGGACGAGACGGAATGCGATCGAAGAATGGACGGCCGCTTCGCTTCGCGATGCTCGTTCCCTTCAGGAGCGTTCCGCGCATGAAGTACGCGTCGCTGCTCCAGGAACAGTTCCACCGAATCGGCGCCCTCGCCACAATCGAGCAAGTCGACACCAAGACGTACCTCGAGCGCTCCATTCCCCGGGACGACCGCGCCGGAGACTTCGACACCGTTCTCAATGCGTTTGGCCCAGATCCGAGCGTCAGCGGCGTTAAACAAAACTGGGCGACAGCGGGTATCGGCGGGCCGGCCGGACAGAACTTCATGCTTTACTCCAACAAGACGGTCGACGCCGCGATCGACAGCGCCGTCGCCTCCTTCGACCCGGTCAAGGCGAAGGCATACGCGAGGCGCGCTTTCCAGCAGATCGCGGACGACGTTCCGGCAATCTGGCTGTACGATGTCATCTACGTCGCCGGCGTCAACCGACGTTTGGTCGTCCCGCCGCTCCGCATGGACGGCTGGGCGATCAATCTCGCCGACTGGTCGATTCCCGTCGACAAGCGCATCGGCCGGGATAGCATCGGCCTCGCTCCGCCGGCCAAGCGATAATCCCGTGCGACGAGCGTTCGTCGCCCGGTTGTGGCAGTCGCTGATCGTCGTGGCCGTCGTCACGGCGATCAGCTTCCTCCTCATCCATGCCGCGCCGGGCGATCCGTTCTCGTACGAGAATTCTCGAATAAGCATCGCGCAGCGCGACCAGTTGCGCGCCGAGGCCGGCTACGACAAGCCCCTCCCGGAGCAGTTCGTCCGCTATACGTGGCGATTGCTGCACGGTCGGTTCGGGTATTCGTTTCCCCACCACGCGTACGTCTCCGAGCTGCTGGCAGCGACGATTCCACGGACCCTCGCGCTCGCTGGCATCTCACTGCTTTTGAGCTTCCTCCTCGGCATGGCCGTCGGCGTACTTCAGGCCGCGCGCCGCGACGGTTGGTTCGATCGGATCAGTTCGAGCGTGCTGCTCGTTTTCTACTCGCTTCCCGATTTCTGGGCGGCGTTGATGGCGGCACTTGTTTTCGCGCAATGGTGGCACCTCTTGCCGGCATCGGGAATGACCGATCCCATGCACGATTACATGCCCTTTTGGCGTGCGCTCGGCGATCGTCTGAGCCACTTTGTGCTTCCCTGCGCCACGCTGACGCTCCTCACCGTCGCCGGCATCGCGCGTTACCAGCGGACTGCGATGCTCGAGGTGCTTCCACTGGATTACGTTCGCGTCGCGCGCGCCAAGGGCGTCCCGGAAAAGAGCATCGTCTGGCGCCACGCGTTGCGAACGGCGCTCGCGCCGATGATCACGCTGCTGGGCGTGCTTTTTCCCGCGCTCCTCGGCGGCTCGGTATTCGTCGAAAAAGTCTTTCAGTGGCCAGGCATGGGTCTGCTCGCCGTGAGCGGAATCGAATCGCGCGATTACGACGTCGTCACCGCCACCGTGATCGTCGGCTCACTCATGGTTATCGCGGGGAACTTGATCGCCGACCTGTTACACGCAGCCCTGGATCCGCGTGTTCGCGCGTAGCGATCGGACTCGCCTGCTATCGCGGCTTCTCGCGCGCCGATCGTCGCGATTCGCGCTCGGAGTCCTCGTGCTGCTGGCGGTCGGCGCCATCCTCGGATGGCTCGTCGTCGGACAAGCCGCCAATCGCCAACCCGACATCGTTGGCCTCAAGAACGCTCCGCCGTCGTTCAGCCATTTGTTCGGTACCGACCAATTCAGCCGAGACGTTCTCGCCCGTGTGCTGGTCGGCGCCGCCATTTCACTGTCGATCGGTGCGCTATCGGTGCTCTTCTCGACGCTCGTCGGTACGAGCTACGGAATGATCGCGGGATACACCGGCGGGCGCACCGAGGTCATCATGATGCGTGCGCTCGATGGGTTGATGTCGATCCCGCGCGTTCTGTTGCTCGTCGCCGTGTTGACCGTGTGGCGTCCCGGCCTGCCCGGTCTGATTTTCCTGATCGGCGCCACGGGCTGGTTCACCGTAGCCCGTCTGGTTCGTGCCGAGGTGCTGACCATTCGCGACAGTGATTTCGTCGTCGCCGCCCGCGCACTTGGCGCCTCGTCGCGCGCCACGATCTTGCGACATCTGCTCCCGAACGTCGCCGCGCCGGTGATCGTCAGCGCGACGCTCGGCGTCGGGAACGTCATTCTTCTCGAGGCCGGACTCTCCTACCTCGGCATCGGCGCGCAAAAACCGACGCCCAGCTGGGGCTCGATCTTCCTCGACGGCGTCGACTACGGACTCGCCGCTTGGTGGGTCCTTCTCTTCCCCGGCCTCGCTATCGTCGCGACCGTGGTTTCGTTCAATGTGCTTGGTGACGCCTTGCGCGACGTCCTCGATCCTCGGCAGGTTCACCTGGCCCGGCCGTTGCCGGAGTCGACGCCGTAACTTCGGCGTCCGTCGCCGAATCGCCGAATCGCCCAATGCCTGAGCCACTGCTGCGCGTTCACGATCTGCGGACGTACTTCTACACCGAAAATGGTGTGGCGCGCTCCGTAGACGGCGTCAGCTTCGAGATCGCTCCCGGGGAAACGGTCGGTCTCGTCGGCGAGTCGGGCTGCGGCAAATCGGTCACCGCGCTGTCGCTCTTGCGACTGATCCGCCCGCCGGGACGCATCGAAACCGGCAGCGAGATCACCTTCGACGGCAAGAACCTCGCGACGATCGACGAGAAATCGATGCGCGCCGTCCGCGGCGCGCGCATCTCCATGGTGTTCCAGGAGCCGATGACCGCCTTGAATCCCGTCTTCACCGTTGGCGATCAGATCGCCGAGGTGGTGCGGATTCACGGGGCGGGCTCCAAGCGCGAAGCATGGGACCGCGCCGTGAAGATGCTCGAGACGGTCGGCATCCCCGCGCCGGCGCAGCGCGCACACGAGTATCCACACCAGCTGTCCGGCGGCATGCGACAGCGCGTCGTCATCGCCATGGCGCTCGTCATGAGTCCGGCGCTCGTCATCGCCGACGAGCCGACGACCGCGCTCGACGTCACGATCCAGGCGCA
>Ga0310813_10000434_pt1 | contig 26750 bp, 24 predicted proteins | sample YN3metagenome_FD_203086 | JGI IMG/M metagenome (GOLD analysis project Ga0310813, IMG submission 203086) | Soil microbial communities from experimental microcosm in Duke University, North Carolina, United States - YN3 | ecosystem: Engineered > Artificial ecosystem > Soil microcosm > Unclassified...
GGTGGGCTGCTGGGCGTGCTCGCGGCGCGCGGTCTCAACACGTGGCGCGACCGGCTGATCTCGGTGTTCGCGCTGCTTTCCTATGCGACGCCGCTCTTCTGGGCCGGGCTCATGCTGATCGTCGTGTTCTCGATCAAGCTCGACTGGCTGCCGACGTCGGGGATGGAAACGGTCGCAGCGTTCTACGAGGGCCCGCGACGCGCGCTCGACATCGCGCGCCATCTCGTGCTCCCCGCGCTGACGCTGTCGCTGTTCTACATGGCGCTCTATACGCGGCTCATGCGCGCGGCGATGCTCGAGCAATCGGGCATGGATTACGTCACGACCGCGCGCGCCAAGGGCCTCGACGAGCGAGCGGTCGTGCTGCGCCACATCGTGCCCAACGCGCTGCTGCCCGTCGTCACGATGGCCGGCGTGCAGGTCGGCGCGCTGCTCGGCGGATCGGTCGTCGTCGAAACGGTGTTCGCCTGGCCGGGACTCGGCCAGCTCGCGTTCGATTCGCTGTTCTCGCGCGACCTGAACCTGCTGCTCGGGATCTTCTTCATCTGCGCCTGCCTGGTCGTCGTCGCCAACCTGCTCGTCGACCTCGTCTACACGTGGCTGGACCCACGCATTGAGCTCGACTGATCCGCCCGCCGCGGGTTTCTGGCGGCGCTTCCAGCGCAACCGGCCGGCGCTGTTCGCGCTGTGGCTGCTCGGAGCAATCGTGGCGGTCGCGCTCCTGGCGCCCCTCCTCTATCCCGGCGATCCGTTCGCGATCGTCGCCAAGCCGTTCCTTCCGCCGTTCGGCGAGCACCTGTTCGGTACCGACCAGCTCGGCCGTGACGTCGCCGCCGGCATCGCGCGGGGCGCGATGACGTCGCTTCTGATCGGCATCGTCGCCACCGTTTGCGCGATGCTGATCGGCGTGGTCGTCGGCGGCGCGGCCGGCTATTTCGGCGGCCGCACCGACACGCTGCTGATGCGTACGACCGAGGCGTTCCAGACGGTGCCCGCATTCATCTTCGCGATCGTGCTCGTCGCGATCCTCGCGCCGTCGCTGCGCAGCACGATCATCGCGATCGCGATCGTCTCGTGGCCGCCGATGGCGCGGCTCGTCCGCGGCGAGTTTCTCGCGATGAAGAACCGGGAGTTCGTACAGGCCTGTCACTCGATCGGCATGAGCGACGTGCGCGTCATCCTGCGCCACATCCTGCCGAATTGCGCGTCGTCGATCATCGTCACGGGTTCGCTGATGGTCGCCACCGCGATCCTGATCGAATCGGGGCTGTCGTTCCTCGGGCTCGGCGACGCGAACCTGATGAGCTGGGGCTACCTGATCGGTGCCGGACGCACGGTGCTGCGCACCGCGTGGTGGGTGTGCGCGTTTCCCGGCATCGCGATCCTGCTGACGGTGCTCGCGATCAACCTGTTCGGCGAGGGCCTCAACGACGCGCTGAACCCGAGGCTGCGCGATGCAGCCTGAGCCGGCGCAGGCGTTGCTCGAGATCCGCAACTTGCGCGTCGACCTGCCGCCGGGTGCCGATCGCGCGCACGCCGTCGACGACGTTACTCTCACGCTCGGCGCGAACGAGATCCTGTGCGTCGTCGGGGAATCGGGGTCCGGCAAGTCGGTGATGGCGCGGGCGGTGATGGGACTGCTGCCGGTGCCGCGCGTTCGCGTCGGCGCGGGCGCGATCCGTTTCGGCGGCGAGGATCTGACTCGTCTCCCCGAGGCGCGCATGCGGGAACTGCGCGGCCGCGACATCGCGATGATCTTCCAGGAGCCGATGACGGCCCTCAACCCGGTGATGACGATCGGCCGCCAGATCGCCGAGGTACTCGCGGTCCACACGCGTGCAACCGAGAGGCAGGCGCGGCTTCGCGCTGCGGAACTGCTCGCGGCGGTGAAGCTGCCCGATCCGCAGGCGCTGCTCGACGCGTACCCGCATCAGATTTCCGGTGGCCAGCGCCAGCGCGCGATGATCGCGATGGCGCTGATCCTCGGGCCGCGCGTGCTGATCGCCGACGAGCCGACGACGGCGCTCGACGTCACCACGCAGGCGCAGATCCTCGCGCTGATCCGCGATCTGCAGCGCGAGCGGCGCGCCGGCGTGCTCTTCATCACGCACGACTTCGGCGTCGTCGCCGAGATCGCGGACCGCGTCGCCGTCATGCAGCATGGGCGCGTCGTCGAAACGGGTCCGGCGAAGCGCGTGCTCGCAGCACCCGAGCACCCCTACACGAAGGCGCTGATCGCCGCGGTGCCGAACCTCGCCCCGCGCCCGGCGCGTCCGCTCGAGCACGCGCCGGTGCTGCTCGCGTTGCGCGGGATCGAGAAGACCTACCGGGCACGGGCGGGCATGTTCCGCGGCGCCGGCCGAACCGTGCACGCGGTGCGCGGCGCGACGCTCGCGCTGCGCCGCGGCGAGACGCTCGGCGTCGTCGGGGAATCGGGCTCGGGGAAGTCGACGCTCGCGCGCTGCGTCGCACGCATCGTCGATGCCGACCGCGGCGAGGTTCTGCTCGACGGCGTCGATCTTCGCGCGCTGTCGCGGCGTGCGATGCGGCCCTATCGGCGCCGCGTGCAGATGGTCTTCCAGGACCCGTACGGATCACTCAACCCGAGGCAGCGCGTCGGCGACATGATCGCCGAGGGCCCGATCGTCCACGGCGTCGCGCGCGAGGAGGCGCTGCGCCACGCCGCCGAGCTGATCGAGCTCGTGGGGCTCGATGGTCGAGCGCTCGCACGCTATCCGCACGAATTCTCGGGCGGGCAGCGTCAGCGGATCGGCATCGCGCGCGCTCTCGCGCTTGGACCCGAACTGCTCATCGCCGACGAGCCGGTGTCGGCGTTGGACGTGTCGGTGCAGGCGCAGGTGCTGCGGCTGCTCGCCGACATCCGCGACCGGCTGCACCTGTCGATGCTGTTCATCACGCACGACCTGCGCGTCGCGGCGCAGGTATGCGATACGATCGCCGTGATGCGCGAGGGGGAAGTCGTCGAATACGGCCCCGCGGCCGAGTTGTTTGCGGCGCCCCGCCATCCGTATACGCAGGAGCTCTTCGCCGCCGTTCCCGGACGCGCTTGGCGCCATCCGACGCGCGACCCGCAACCCGCCTAATCCCCGTCACCTCTTTCGCACTGATCCCTGCCATGACCGTTCACCGCATCCTGTTGATGGGCAACGAGCATCTGAAGCGCGTGTCCGCAAACGTCGACGACCCGACGTCCGAAAGCACGCACCGGCTCGTCGACGACCTGCTCGATACGATCAACTCGGTGGATGGCAACGGCCTCGCCGCTCCGCAGATCGGCGTGAACCTGCGTGTCGTCGTGTATCGCGTCCCGGCGCACCGCATTCCGGCGGGTGCGCGCCAGCAGCCGATAGACTGGACGCCGCTCGTGAACCCGGTCCTCGAGCCGCTCGACGACGACAAGCGGCTCATCTGGGAGCGCTGCCAGTCGCTGCCGAACCTCTACGGCCGCGTCCCGCGATACAACCGGGTGCGTCTTACGTACACGACGCTTCAAGGCACGAAGCAGACGCGGCTCGCCCACGGCTATCACGCGATGCTGCTGCAGCACGAATGCGATCACCTCGACGGCGTGCTCTATCCGATGCGCATGACGGACATGCGCGATCTCGCGTTCGTGTCCGAGATCATGCCGAAGGGCCAGGATTTCTTCGGCTATACCGCCGCGCAGTTCGACGGCGACGACTGAAGGGCCGGTTGCGGAATGACCACCGCATCGACACACCGATGACCACGTCCCTCGCGTTCTCCTCCGCCACCGAGCTGCTCGAACGCTACCGCAGCGGCGACGCTTCGCCCGTCGACGTGGTGCGCGCGTGCCTCGCGCAGGCCGCCAAGCACGCGAAGCTCAACGCGTTTGCGTTGCTCGACGAGGAAGGCGCGCTCGCGGCGGCGCGCGAGTCCGAAGCGCGATGGCATCGCGGTGCGCCGGCCGGTGCGCTCGACGGCCTGCCGGTCACGATCAAGGACCTGATCCTCACGCGCGGCCTTCCTACGTTGCGCGGCTCGCGCACGATCGACGCGAGCGGACCCTGGCTCGTCGACGCGCCCGTCACGGCGCGACTGAAGGAGGCACATGCGATCGTCCTCGGCAAGACGACGACACCGGAGCTCGGTTGGAAGGCGGTGACCGACAGCCCGCTGATCGGCGTGGCGCGCAATCCGTGGGACGCGTCGTGCACGCCGGGCGGCAGCTCGGGGGGCGCGGGCATCGCCGCAGCGACCGGCATGGGCGCGCTGCACGTCGGCACCGACGGCGGCGGATCGATCCGCGTGCCGGCGTCGTTCTGCGGCATCTTCGGGCTGAAGCCGAGTTTCGGGCGCGTGCCGGCGTGGCCGCTGTCGCCGACCGGGACCGTGGCGCACCTCGGCCCGATGACGCGCACGGTCGCCGACGCTGCGCTGATGATGAACACGATCACGCGACCCGATGCGCGCGACTGGCATGCGCTGCCGTACGACGCGCGCGATTACCTGGACGGACTCGACGACGGCATCAGCGGTCTGCGCATCGCCTGGTCGCCTCGACTCGGGCGCTTCGACGTCGAGCCCGAGGTGGCGCGCATTGCGGCCGATGCCGTCCGCGCGTTCGCCGATGCAGGCGCGAGCGTCGAGGAGTTGGATCCGGCGCTACCCGACGTGCACGCGATCTTCCGCGTGCATTGGTGGATCGGCTGCCACAACGCTGTGCGCGGTATTACCGAGGAGAAGCGCGCACTGCTCGACCCGGGGCTTGCGCGCATCGATCGCGAGTCGCGCGATCTTCGTCTCGATGATCATCTGTCGGCGATCGCCGATCGCGCGGCGCTCGGCGCGACGCTGCGCGCGTTCCACGAGCGCTTCGATCTGCTCGTCACGCCGACGGTTGCGGTGGCGCCGTTCGCCGCCGGCCGCATCGCGCCCGAAGCGTTCGGCGACGTCGGCAGCGACTGGACGCGCTGGGCATCGTTCTCCTATCCGTTCAACCTTACGCAACAGCCGGCGGCGAGCCTGCCTTGTGGTTACACGACTTCGGGCCTGCCGGTCGGCCTGCAGGTGGTGGGGCCGATGCACGAGGACGGGCGCGTGCTGCGCGCGGCCCGTGCGTTCGAGCGCGCGCGGCCGTGGCGAGATGCTTACGCGCGCTTCGCTTCGGGGTCAGAGCAATAAGTCGAGACGGCATTATCGATTCGCCCGCCGAGCGCTGCCGACTTGTTGCTCTGTTGCCGAAGCGCGATTTATCGTTTCTGACCCCGCTTGCGTACCGTCGGACTCGACGGCCCAATAGCGCACCGCCTGCGCGTCGAGGAACGCGCGCGCCGACGCGCCGAGCAGCATCGCGATCGTCGCGTAGCTGCCGGCGAGCACCGCGAGCGGCGCGACGACGCTGACCGACTGGAAATGCGTCACCGGCATGCCGGTCGTCGCATCGAGAATGTGGCAATAGCGGCGCCCGTCGACTTCGACGTAGCGCGCGTAGTCGCCGCTCGTTGCGATCGCATCGTCGACGAGTGCCACCGTCGCGATCGTCGCGTCGGCGTCGCGCGGATCGCGTATGCCGATGCGCCAGGGCGCGCCGTCGGGTCGCGCGCCGAGCGCGCGCACGTCGCCACCGAGGTTGACGAGCGCATGCGCGATGCCGTGGTCGCGCAGGATCGCCGCCGCGCGATCCGCCGCGTATTCCTTGCCGATGCCGCCGAAGTCGAGCTCCATGCCGGCCTGCGGAAGGCGCACGTCGCGCTCGCTCCATTCCACGCGCTCCCAGCCGATCAGCGCGCGCGCGGCGTCGATCTCTTCGCGCGTCGGGACGCGCGGCGGCTCGCGCCGGAAATCCCACGCCCGCCGCAGCACGCCCGACGTGATGTCGAACCGGCCTGCGCTTATGCGATGGCAACGATCGGCATACCGGAGGAGCGCGAGCGTCTCCGCGTCGATCGCGATCGCATCGCCGCCGGCCGCACGATTGATCGTCGCGGTGACGCTGTCGTCGCGATAGCGCGTGTATTTGCGCTCGATGCGCTGCACGTCGGCGATCGCGGCCTGCGCCGCGCGCTCGGCGCTTGCAGGCTCCGCCGCATACAGCACCAGCTCGTGCTCCGACGCCATCGCGCAGAACCGATAGCGAAACGGTTCCGGCAACGCGCTCGCGGGCGTCAGAACCGCTTCTCGAGGCCGAATTCGATCCATCGTGCGGAAAGTTCGGCGAGGCCGGGACCGCCCGCGCCGCCTGCACGCCAGTCGCCGCGCTGGCGATAGACGTTGATCGCGACGTCGGCCGTCACGCCGCCGGCGAACGTCTTCGCAACGCGTACGCCGAGTGTCCACGCACCGAATGCCGACAGGCGGGCGTCGGCCGTGTGCAGGTCGCCGGGGACGAAGCCCTGCGGAAACGGTGGATCCCGATAGAAGTCGGCGGCGCTTTGCGTCAGGTAACGCAGCGTCGGCGCGACGGCAAAACCACCGGGTAGCCCCTGGACCCACGTCGCCTCGAGCATGTGCGACCGATCGCCGAACGAGTCGCGCAAGTGACGATACGCAAGGCGCAGCGTCGCATCGGGGCCCGCGAAGTACTGGTTATACCGCGTGAGCCACGTGAAGATGCGGCGATGATCGGGGCGCGCGTCGAGCAGCTTGTACGGGTCGGAGTAGTAGCCGCGCCCGTCCGACCACGTGACGCTCGTCTCGACCACCGCATCCGCGCGCAGAACCTGCGTCATTCCCAGCAGGTAGTCGTATGTCTCGCGCGGGCGATCGAGCACCGCTCCGTTGACGCCTTCGGGTGCATCGATCCGGTCCTTCGCGGCACCGAATCCCACCACGTACGTGCGGTTGCGATCGGCGCTGGAGCGGCGCCACTCGATCGACGCGGCGCGCGAGATGTAATCCTGCTCGTGCGAGTACGCGGCGCCGACGGCGAGCGCCGAATCGCCGAACGACTTCGTGACCTTGACGTCACCTGCGGTGCGGTAATCGCCGATGCCGCGTCCCGACGCGCCGGACACCGTGTCGTGGTACAGCGGCGATGCGCCCGATACGCTGTCGTAGACGAGCGAGCCCTGGACGGACAGCGAATCGGACAGCGGGACGAGCGCGTACAGCGAAGGGCTTCTCACCGACATGCGATCGACGCCGGGCTGCCAGTCGCGATAGTCGTAATAGCGCAATGCGACGACACCTTCGCCGGGCGCCTGTGCATGCGCGGCGATCGGCAGGATGCCGGGCAGCGCCAGCGCGGCCGCAACCAGAGCGGCGGAGCGCTCGCACGCGTCCGTTGGCGCGTCAGTTGCAGCCACAGCCGCCGCCGCCGACCGTGCCGCCGCCGCCGGCTCCTTCGCGGCTCTGGTAGATGTGCTGCGCGTTCTTGTCCGCGAGGTGATCGGTGTCGAAGCGCATCGACGGCCGCGCGAGATCGCCCTTCTCCCAGGGCCTCGGCGGATCGAACGCGGCGCAGCCTGCGAGCGCGCACGCGAGGCAGAGCGCGGCGAGCGCGTCAACGCTTCGCGAGCAACTCACGGATGCGCGCCTCGACGGCGTCCCTGCGCTCGTCGTGGAAGCCCTGCTCGGCGAGCACGACGGTGCCCTCGCGATCGATAAGGTACGAACTCGGCATCTCGCGCACGTCGTACGCGCCGGGCGCCAGTCCCTGCGCGTCGTAGAGCACCGCGAACTGCGCGGGCGTGTCGCGCAGAAAGCGCTCGGCGTCGTCGCGGCGCTTGTCGACATTGATCGCGACGATCGCGAGCCCCCGGCTGCCGTAGCGTGCTTGCAGCGCGTTCATCCACGGAAACGAGCGCCGGCACGGCGTGCACCACGACGCCCAGAAATCGACGTAGACGACGCTACCGCGCAGGCTCGCAAGCGTCGTCGCGGCACCCGATGCGGCCGGCAGCGAGAACGGTGGCGCTGCATCACCGGGTTTCGCCGCGTGCAGCGGGGCGGCGAACAACAGCGCGGCGAACATGACTATCGACGGCAAGCGCATGACGGCAACTCGTATAACACGGTCCCCCGGGGCAAACAGCCGTCGGTCGGAAGCATTCCGGGCGTTGGCGGGCGTTGGGGTCGGAGCAAAAAGTCGCATACCGGCGCTGCACAGGGCGAAGGCGGCGGCGCGGCTTTTTGCTCCGACCCCGAAGTCGGCTTTTTGCTCCGACCCCGAAGTCGGCTTTTTGCTCCGACCCCGAAGTCGGCTTTTTGCTCCGACCCCGAAGTCAGGCGTTGAGCTTCTCCAGCAGCGCGTTGAGCCGCTCCGGCTCGTCGACGCGCTTGATGCGGTCGATCAGCGGCGCGGCCACCGCGACGTCGGTCTGCAGCACGCGTTTCTTCACCGCGAGCAGGTGCGACGGATGCATCGAGAACTCGCGCAGGCCGAGCCCGAGGAACAAGCGCGTCAGCTGCGCATCGCCCGCCATCTCGCCACACACGGCGATCGGCACCCTCGCCTTGTTCGCGCCGCTGATCGCGAGGCCGATCAAGCGCAGCACCGCCGGGTGCAAGGGGTCGTACAGATGCGACACCGCCTCGTCGGCGCGGTCGACCGCCAGCGTGTACTGGATCAGGTCGTTCGTCCCGATCGACAGGAAATCGAGCTTGCGCAGGAACGCGCGGATCGACAGCGCGGCAGCGGGAATCTCGATCATGCCGCCGACTTTCACGCCCACTTCGAACGGCACGCCCTGCTCGCGCAGTCCCTCCTTCGCGCGCTCGATGATGGCGAGTGTCTGGTCGATCTCGGCCACCGACGCGAGCATCGGGATGAGGATCCGCACGTTGCCGTAATGCGTCGCACGCAGGATGGCGCGCAGCTGCGTGAGGAACAGTCGCGGCTCGGCGAGGCAGAAGCGCACGGCGCGAAGCCCAAGCGCGGGATTCGGCGCGACGCGCGCGAGCCCTTCGAATTCCTGCGTTTGCTTGTCGGCGCCCAGGTCGAACGTGCGGATCGTCACCGGCCGGCCGTTCATGCCGACGGCCACGCGGCGAAACGCCTCGAACTGCTCGTCCTCGCTCGGCAGGCCACTGCGGTTCAGGAACAGGAATTCGGAGCGGAAGAGGCCGATGCCCATCGCGCCGTTGGCAAGCGCCTGGTCGACATCGTCGGGCAGCTCGATGTTGGCCTGCAGCTCGACGCGGATGCCGTCGAGCGTCTCGGCGCGCTTGCTGCGCAGCCGCAGCAGCTTCTGCCGCGCGAGCTCGAACTCGTTCTGCTTCAGCCGGTATTCGGCGAGGACGGCGCGATCGGGATTGACGATCACGACGTGGCTGCTGCCGTCGACGATCAGCATCTCGCCGTCGCGGATCAGCTGGCGCGCATGGTGCGTCGCGACCACCGCAGGCACATTGAGGCTGCGCGCGACGATCGCCGTGTGCGACGTGGCGCCGCCGAGATCGGTCAGGAAAGCGCCGAAATGATGGCGCTTGAACTGGATGACGTCGGCCGGCGACAGGTCGTGCGCGACGACGATCGTCTGCTCTTCCGCGCTCGCGGCGGGGAGCGAGCCCGGCCGTCCCATCAGGCGCTTCAGCACGCGCTCGCCCACCTGCACGACGTCCGCCTTGCGCTCGCGCAGATACGAATCCTCGATCTGCTCGAACTGCTCGACCAGCACGTTCATCTGCAACGCGAGCGCCCACTCCGCGTTGCAGCGCTGCTCGGCGATGATGCGCTTCGGCGCCTCCGACAGCGTCGGGTCGTTCAGGATCATCCAGTGCACGTCGAGGAATGCGCCGAACTCGCCCGGCGCATCGCCGCTGGTGAGCGCCGTGTGCAGCTCCTCGAGCTCGCGCTGCACTTCCTTGACGGCTGCGCCGAAGCGCTCGATCTCCGCGGGCACTTGCGCCGGCGCGATCGAGTAATGCGCGACCTCGCGCGTCGCGTGCGACACGAGCTGGGCCCGCCCGATCGCGATGCCGCCCGAGACGCCGACGCCGTGCAGCGCGAAGCTCACCATGCGCGCGGCGCGGCGCGCGGACGCGCGCGACGGCTGATTACACGCGACGCTCGAGCCCGTCGCTCAGCAGCGACACGATGGCCGTCATCGCCGCCTGCTCGTCCGGCCCATCCGTTTCCACGCGGACCGTCGTGCCGACGGCCGCGGCGAGCAGCATCACCGCGACGATGCTGCGCGCGCTCGCGCGACGCATGCCGCTCACGAGCGACACCTCGCAACGGAAGCGCGATGCGATGTGGACGATCCTGGCGCAGGCCCGTGCGTGGAGCCCAAGCCGGTTGGTGATTTCTATTTCGCGTACTTGCATGGCGGAGATTTCGCTCATCGTTATGAAGAGGCCTCCCGCCACCAACGACGAGAGCCTCCCTATGGAGCGGGACCGCCCTGCAATGGTTCCATCGAAATATCGCGATGCGAGGCCGTGCGCGCACGCCGATCGGGCATGCTGCATGCACGCGCGTCATTGGCCCTCGCCGAAGCGATCGTTGATGAGCGCGCACAGCGCTTCCATCGCCTGCTCCTCGTCGGGCCCGGCGACTTCGAGCGTGATCTTCGAGCCCTTGCCTGCGGCGAGCATCATCACGCCCATGATGCTCTTGGCATTGACCTTGCGACCGTTGCGCATCACGTCGACGTCGCTCGCGAAGCGTGCGGCAAGTTGCGTGAGCTTCGCCGCCGCGCGAGCGTGCAGGCCGAGCTTGTTGATGATTTCGATTTCCCGCCGCTGCATGCGCGTCGCCTGGTCGATCTCGCCGTTATACGTGCAGCACGCCCTCGCAGCCGCCGGAGATCGCCTTCTTCACGAGCATCTCCATGCCGCGCGTGCGGTATGTGAACGCGCGCACCAGCATCGGCAAATTGACACCCGCGATCACCTCCACGCGCCCCGGCCGCGCGAGCTTAGCAGCCAGGTTGCACGGTGTCGCGCCGTAGAGATCGGCGAGAACCGCGACGCCGTCGCCGCTGTCGAGGGCGCTCACTTCCGCGCGCGCCTTCGGCAGGAGCACGAGCGGATCGTCGTCGGCACCCACGGGAAACACGGAGAATTGCGGCGGGCGCGCACCGAGCACGTGCGTCACCGCGTCGACGAGGCTCTGGCCGAGCGCGCCGTGCGCGACGATCAGGATGCCGATCATTGCGACGCGCAGGCGCGCAGCAGCGCGCTCGCGAACATCCCGCCGACGTCGAAGCCCGACTGCTCGGTGATCTCGACGAAGCACGTGGGGCTCGTCACGTTGACCTCGGTGAGGTAGTCGCCGATCACGTCGATGCCGACGACCAGCAGCCCCGAGGCGGCGAGCGGGGCGGCGAGCGCCTCGCCGATCTCGCGATCGCGCGGCGACAGGGGCCGCGCGACGCCGCGGCCGCCGGCCGCGAGGTTACCTCGTGTCTCGCCGGGCTTCGGGATGCGGGCGAGCGAGTAGGGGACCACTTCGCCGCCGATCAGAAGGATGCGCTTGTCGCCCTCGGTGATCTGCGGGATGAAGCGCTGCGCCATCACGGTGCGCGTGCCGAGCTGCGACACCGTCTCGACGATCACGTTGCGGTTCGGGTCGCCGTCGCGGACGCGAAACACCGACGTGCCGCCCATGCCGTCGAGCGGCTTCACGACGACGTCGCCGTGCTCGTCGATGAACTCGCCGATGCGCCGAGCATCGCGCGTGACCAGCGTGGGCGCGATGTAGTCGCCGAACGCGGCGATCGCCATCTTCTCGTTATGGTCGCGGATCGCGCGCGGCCGGTTGAAAACGCGCGTGCCCTCGCGCTCGGCCGCCTCGAGCAGGTACGTCGAGTACACGTACTCCATGTCGAACGGCGGGTCCTTGCGCATCAGCACCGCGGCGAAGCCCGCGAGCGGGCGATCCGCCGGCGGCCCGGCGGAATACCAGTCGTGGTCGTCGGCGTGCAGCTCGAGCGGGCGCACGCGCGCGCGGGTTGCGCCATCGCGCCAGTAGATGTCGGCCTGCTCGAGCGCGAACACGCGATGGCCGCGCGCAGCGAGTGCGCGCATCATCGCGATGCTCGTGTCCTTGTAAGCTCTCAGGACGGGCAGCGGGTCGAGGACGAATGCGAATTCCATGGGCCGGGCGAGACGCGCGCAGGAAGTCGCCGAGCGCTGCCGCGCGGGCCGCGCTCGAGGTTGCGCCGCCGGTCATCGTACCGCATCCGCACGCGAGCCCCGTCGCGCCCGCGTGCGCGCGCGTCATGCGCCGCCAGGCGCGCGCGCTGCCCGGCCCGTGCGATGACCGGGCACGTGCGAAACGCTAGCCTTCGTACTTGAACGACAGTTGCAGCCGCGTGCGATAGGCGAGCACCTTGCCGTTCTCGACCTTCACGTCGAGCTTGGTCACCTCCGCGATGCGCAGGTCGCGCAACGACTTGCCTGCCGTCTCGACGGCGTTGCGCGCGGCGTCTTCCCACGATGTGTCGCTGCTGCCCACGACGTCGATGACCCGATAGACGCCGTCGCCGCTCGATGCCGCATTCGCCATGGCTTGACTCCTCGTCGTGGATGGGACTCCACGATAGCGATTTACGGTGCCGCGGACAACTCTTAGGGGGCCGAGCCGAACGGATGCGACGTGACATCGGTGCGGTCTGCAGGATCGGTGTGCAGCCTTGAAGCTCTGACCTCGAAGTCGCCTCCAGGTCCACACCGGTGTCGGAGGCGTAAGCATTCGAGCAACCAACATGCGCGAATGCTCACGCCTCCGACCCCTTTGGCATCAGGTGGATCGCATCGGCGAGCAGCGAGGCGCCCGCGCGCACGCCGATCCCGATGCCGTTGCGCCGCGCCACGTGCGTCGGCACCCGCAGCGTGAGCAGCGCCCCGTTGGCATCGAGCCGGATGCCCATCGACGTGTCGTCGCCGAGCGTCAGGCTCTCCTCGACGCGACCGGCAACCGGATTCTCGTGCTCGCCGCGCGACGGGCGATCGCGCCGGTGCAGCACCACCCCGCTCACCGGTATCGTCCAGGACACGCGTTCGCCGGGCGCGAACGGCGTGGCGTGAGAGACTTCCAGCACGATGCCGTTCCAGTCGACAACGGTTGTTTGCGCCGTGCGCCCCTCGCGCACGACGCCCTCGAAGATGTTCCGCAGGTCGACGAGCCGCGCGACGAGCGCATCGGCGGGCCGCGTCATAACCTCGTGCGGCGAGCCGATCTGCAGCGTGCGGCCGCGATGCAGAATGCACATGCGATCGGCGAGCATCGCGGCTTCATCGAGATCGTGCGTGACGAGCACGATCGGCATCGCGAGCGTGCGCCGCAGCTCGGCGAGCTCGCGATAGAGCTTCTGCCGCGTCACGCGGTCGACGGCCGCGAACGGCTCGTCGAGCAGCAGTACCTGCGGGTCGCGCGCGAGTGCGCGTGCCATCGCGACGCGCTGTTGCTGACCGCCCGACAGCTGCGCCGGCCGGCGCGACTCGAGTCCCGCGAGGTGCACGCTCGCGAGCAGGTCCTCGGCACGAGCGGCCCGCTTGGCACGCGGCCAATGGCCGAGCGCCGCCATCACGTTCCCGCGTGCGGTGAGGTGCGGGAACAGCGCGTATTGCTGGAACACGAGTCCCACCGAGCGCGCTTGCGGTCGCAGATTGATGCGCCGGTCGCTGTCGAGCCACACGCCACCCGCGCACGCGATCCGCCCGCGCGCACCGCGCTCGAGTCCCGCAATGCAGCGCAGAAGCGTCGACTTGCCGCCGCCCGACGGCCCGGTCAGCGCGAGCAGCTCGCCCGGCGCGCAATCGAATGTCGCCTCGAGCGGAATGGGCGCATGTTGCGTGACGCGCACCGCGAGGCGGCCGTCCGCCTCCCGCGCGATTTCGCGCGGCTCAGCCACGCGCCGGCCCGCGCGTCGTCGAGTACGCGATGGCGATCGCCGCCAGCGACAGGCCGAGCAGCACCGCGGCCATCGCGCCCGCCGCGTCGGTGTCGAACGCCTGGACGCGGTCGTAGATGGCGATCGCGATGGTGCGCGTCTCGCCGGGAATGTTGCCGCCGACCATCAGCACGACGCCGAACTCGCCGAGCGTGTGCGCGAACGTGAGCACCAGCGCGGACAGCACGCCTGGCCAGGCGAGCGGCAACTCGATGTCGCTGAAAATGCGCCACGGGCTCATGCCGCAACACGCCGCCGCAGGCCGGACGTCCGCGGGAATCGCCTCGAACGCGCGCTGCATCGGCTGCACGGCGAACGGCAGGTTGAAGATCACCGAGGCGGCGAGCAACCCCGCGAAGCTGAACGCGAGCGGATGGCCCGCGAGCGCGTCGAATGCCCGGCCGAGCGGCGAGCGCATCCCGAACGCCGACAGCAGGTAATACCCAAGCACCGTGGGCGGCAGCACCAGCGGCAGCGCGAGCGCAGCCTCGACGACGCGCCGGCCGGGGAAATGACGCCAGGCGAGCACGCGCGCCACGACGATACCGAACGGCACCAGCAGCGCCGCCGTCGCGGCGGCGAGCTTCAGCGACAAAGTGAGCGCTTGCCAATCCATGTCGCGCGACCGCGATCAGCGGATGTCGGAAGCCGCCGAGGGAACTTCGAAGCCGTAGCGCGCGAGGATCTCACGCGCCGCCGGCTGGCGCAGGAAATCGTAGAACGCGTGCGCCGTCGGACCCGCGCCGCGGAGCAAGATCATCTTCTGCACGAGCGGCGCATGCAGCGAGGCGGGCAGCACGACGAAACGGCCGCGCGCCGCCAATGCGGGCGCGCGGGCGAGCGAAGCGGGAACGAGGCCGGCTCGCGCGGCACCGCTCGCCGCGAATTGCGCCGCCTGGCTCACGTTCTCGCCGAGCGCGAGCTTCTGGGCGAGCGCCTCCCATAAGCCTGCATGCATCAGCGCTTCGCGCGCGGCTCGCCCGTACGGGGCATGCTCGGGGTTGGCGATCGCGAGCTTGACGAGGCGCCCGTCCTGCAAGGCGCGCGCGAGGTCCCGCAGCGTCGCATCGGGCTCTATCGGCGAGCCGTTCGGAACGAAGAGGGCGAGGCGGCCGATCGCGTAGACGACGCCGTTGCCCTCGGTGCGTCCCTCGCGCGCGAGCGCGTCGACATAGCCGGCATCGGCCGAGAGGAACAGCTCGAACGGCGCCCCCTCGGCGATCTGGCGGCGAAAGTTGCCGGACGAGCCGAACGACAGGCGAACCTCGCGCCCGGTCGCGCGCATGAACGCCGCCGCGATGTCGGGCAGCGCGAACTGCAGGTCGGACGCGGCGGCGACGTTCGGCACGTCGGCCGCGTGAACGCCAATGGCGACCCAGGCGAGCGCCGCCGCGGCGACGGCTGCGAAGCGTCGTATACGGTGAAACATAACGGTTAGGGCCACTATAGCGCGGCGCGCACGCGGCTGTCCACGACGCGCGCCGGCGCCGGCTGGACGCTTCGCTGACAGCCTCGCGCGTTTGGTGTTCAATGCGCGCGGGCTTCGTATGGAGGGAGCGCGATGAACGCAGCCGAGGAGACGTCGTATTTCCCGCACTGGAGCATGGCGAAGAATGGCGTGGTCGCCCCCGACGAGCGGCTGCCGTGGCCGCAGACGATTGCGCTCGGCCTGCAGCACGTCGTCGCGATGTTCGGCGCGACGGTGCTGGCGCCGCTGCTGATGGGCTTCGATCCGAACGTCGCGATCCTCTTCTCGGGCATCGGCACGCTGCTCTTCTTCGTGCTGGTCGGCGGGCGCGTGCCGAGCTATCTGGGTTCGAGCTTCGCATTCATCGCGGTGGTGATCGCCGCGAGCGCCTACGGGGGCAGCGGCCCGAACGGCAACGTGGGCGTCGCGCTCTCCGGCATCATCGCCGCGGGCATCGTGTACGCGGTGATCGGGTTCGTGGTCATGGGCGCCGGGTATCGCTGGATCGACCGGCTGATGCCGCCCGTGGTCACCGGCAGCGTCGTCGCGGTCATCGGCCTGAACCTTGCGCCGATCGCGGTCAAGGGCATTTCCGCGAGTCCGTTCGACACGTGGCTCGGCATCGCGACGATCCTGCTCGTGGGGCTCGTCGCGGTGCGTGCCCGGGGACTCGCCGGCCGGCTGCCGATCCTGCTCGGCGGGCTCGGCGGCTACCTGCTGTATGCGTTGTTCACGAACGTGCTCGGTCTGGGCAAGCCGGTCGATTTCGCCGGCGTGGCGGCGGCGCCATGGATCGGCTGGCCGCACTTCACCGCGCCTGTGTGGAGCGGACAGGCGATGGCGCTGATCGCCCCGGTCGCCGTCGTGCTGGTGGCCGAGAACCTCGGTCACATCAAGGCCGTCGCGGCGATGACCGGGCGCAATCTCGACGCGTACCTCGGCCGCGCATTCGTGGGCGACGGGCTCGCGACGATCGTCGCAGGGGCGGGCGGCGGCACGGGCGTGACGACGTACGCCGAGAACATCGGCGTCATGGCGGTGACGAAGGTCTATTCGACGCTGCTCTTCGTCGTCGCGGCGCTGTTCGCGATCGTGCTCGGCTTCTCGCCGAAGTTCGGCGCGCTGATCATGACCATTCCGGGGCCGGTGCTCGGCGGCCTGTCGATCGTCGTGTTCGGGCTCATCACCGCCACCGGCGGCCGCATCTGGGTGCAGAACGGCGTCGACTTCTCGCGCCCGCGCAACCTCGTGACCGCCGCGGTGACGCTCACGATCGGCGCCGGCGACCTCGCGCTCAAGTTGGGCGGCTTCACGCTCGGCGGCATCGGCACGGCGACGTTCGGCGCGATCCTGCTGTACCAGCTCTTTCGCGATTCGGGGTCAGAACCGTAGCCGGGGTCAGAGCAAGATCGGCACTTCGGGGTCAGAGCAAGGGTCGGATTGCGGGCCAGAGCAACAGTGCCAAGCCCAGGCTCCGACCCTTGCCCTGACCCCTACCGCAGCAGCTTCGCCAGCGCGGCGAGGTCGCCCGCCGTCGCCTTCCGTGCCTTCGCTTCGAGAGTGCGATAGCGGCGCACCAGCTCCTGGCCGAGCGGGGTAAGGCGCGTGCCGCCGCCGCGCCGGCCGCCGGCTTCCGCCTCGACGACCGGCGCCTCGAAGCAGCGGTTCATCGTGTCGACGAGCAGCCACGCACGCCGATAGGACATCCCGAGCGATCTGGCGGCCGCGGTGATCGATCCCATCGCATCGATCGCTTCGAGCAGGTCGACCTTTCCCGGACCGATCGCGATGTCGTCGCCCTTGCAGATGCGGATGCGAAAGCGGATCGATGCGGCCGGCCCCCCCATGCGGCGAAGCATAGCGGGTTGCGCAAACGCCATTCCATCCCTATCTGGGATCGATAACCCGTAACGGAGTCGAGCGATGAAGCGCATCACGGCCGTGCACCGCAGTCCCGAACGCCACTGGGTAGGCGACGGCTTCCCGGTGCGAAGCCTCTTCTCCTATCACGCGCAGGGCGCGACGATCAGCCCGTTCCTGCTGCTCGATCACGCCGGGCCGGCGCATTTCGACCCGGCCGAGCGGCCGCGCGGCGTCGGCGAACACCCGCACCGCGGCTTCGAGACCGTGACGATCGTCTACGACGGCGAGGTCGAGCATCGCGATTCGGCCGGCAACGGCGGCAAGATCGGTCCTGGCGACGTGCAGTGGATGACCGCCGCGGCCGGGCTGATGCACGAGGAATTCCATTCGCACGCGTTCACGCGCCGCGGCGGCACGATGGAAATGGCGCAGTTGTGGGTGAACCTGCCCGCGAAGGACAAGATGTCGCCGCCGCACTACCAGCCGATCGTCGCCGCGGACATCCCGGGCGTGCCGCTGCCCGACGATGCGGGGCAGGTACGCGTAATCGCCGGGCAATACGGCGATGCACGCGGGCCGGCGAAGACGTTCACGCCGATCAACGTCTGGGACGTGCGACTTCGCAACGGCAACAGCGCGACGCTGCGCGTGCCCGAGGGCCACACGACGCTCGTCGCCTTGCTGCACGGTGCGCTGAAGGTCAACGGCACTCGCGACGTCGAGGCCGAGCAGATTGTCGAGTTCGACCGGGCGGGCGACGAAGTGCAGCTGAAGGCGAGCGCCGATGCGGTGTTCCTCGTGCTGACCGGCGAGCCGATCGACGAGCCGATCGCCGGTTACGGGCCGTTCGTCATGAACACGCGCGATGAGATCATGACGGCAATACGCGACGTGCAGGAAGGGCGCTTCGCGCGGCTCGAGCCGGTGTGACCCGCGACTTCGGGGTCAGAGCAAAAGGTCGGGCACCCGCCTTCGTTATCTGCACGGCAGGCATCGACTTCTTGCTCTGACCCCGAAGTGCGCTTTTTGCTCTGACCCCGAAGTCATTGCCGCTTCGGCAGCGACTCGAGCAGCGGCGCGATGATGTCCATGGGTAGCGGGAAGACGATCGTCGAGTTCTTGTCGGCGGCGATCACCGTCAGCGTCTCCAGATAGCGCAGCTGGATCGCGAGCGGCGCCTGCGACAGGACCTGCGCCGCCTCGAAGAGCTTCTGCGCCGCCTGCATCTCGCCTTCGGCGTGGATGACCTTCGCGCGCCGCTCGCGCTCGGCCTCGGCCTGCCGCGCGATCGCCCGGATCATCGATTCGTTGATGTCGACGTGTTTGATCTCGACGTTCGCCACCTTGATGCCCCACGACAGCGTCTGCGCATCCAGCGTCTGCTGGATGTCGATGTTCAGCTTCTCGCGCTGCGACAGCATCTCGTCGAGATCGTGCTTGCCGAGCACCGAGCGCAGCGTCGTCTGCGCGAGCTGGCTCGTCGCCATCATGAAGTTCTCCACCTCGATGATCGCCTTCTGCGGATCGACGACGCGGAAGTAGACGACGGCGTTGACCTTCACCGACACGTTGTCGCGCGAGATCACGTCCTGGCTCGGCACGTCGAGCACGACGGTGCGCAGCTCCACGCGCACCATCTGCTGGATGCCGGGCACGAGGATCACCAGCCCGGGCCCCTTCACCTTCCAGAAACGGCCGAGCTGGAACACGACAGCGCGCTGGTATTCGCGCAAGACGCGCAGCGACGACACGGCGAGGATGACCAGCAGGAAGATCAGGACGAACGGGCCGAACAGTGCCATTGGAGGCTCCTCGATGATCCCTTGCGTTGATGTGGGCGCGATGGCGCGCGCGGGCTTACGTCCCTTCGGCGGCCGCGACGCGCGGCATGACGCCGTCCATGCCGACGACGCGAATCTTCTGGCCGCGTGCAAGCCGCGCCTCGGTCGCCACCCGCCACGTCTCGCCCCGAATGGTCGCCCAGCCGACGCCCGCCGCGTCGTCGACCATCTCGCCGTCGGCGCCTACCAGCGACGCGACGCCGCTCACGATGGGCGCGCGACGCGCGCGCACGGCCATGCGCACGACGACCAGCACGAACGCGAGCGTCACGAGCGCGAGGATCACGATCAGCGAGCGCGGAATGCCGAAGGCCGGCACGTCGGTATCGATCAACATGAGAGCTCCAATGACGAACGCGACGATGCCGCCGAGGCCGAGCGAGCCGAACGCAGGCACGAACACCTCGGCGATCATGAACGCGATGCCGATCGCCATCAGCGCGAGCCCCGCGTAATTGACCGGCAGCAGGTGCAGCGCATACAGCCCGAGCAGCAGCGATACCGCGCCGAACACGCCGGGAAACACGAAGCCCGGGTGCCCGAACTCGAAGATCAGGCCGTACACGCCGAGCAGCATCAGGAGCATCGCGACGGTCGGGTCGGCGATGATCGCAAGCGCGCGGAAGTGCCAGTCGGGATCGAACGCGATCGTCGGCGCGCCCGCGAGCTGCAGCACGCGCTCGCCGCCCGCGACCGCGACTTTGCGTCCATCGAGCTCGTGCAGCAATGCCGCTTCGTCGCTCGCGATCAGATCGACGACCTTCTGCGCCTTCGCTTCGCTCGCCGACAGGCTCGACGCTTCGGTCACCGCCTTCTCGGCCCAGTCGGCGTTGCGGCCGCGAAGCTGCGCGAGGCTGCGGATGTACGCGGCGGCGTCCTGCATCGCCTTGCGCTCGTGGACGTCGGAGCTCTTCGCCTTCTTGTCGTCGCCGTCACCCGCAGGCGATGGCGTAAACCCGATCGATACCGGCGACGCGGCGCCGACGTTCGTCCCCGGCGCCATTGCGGCGACGTGGCTCGCGTACAAGATGAAGGTGCCCGCACTCGCCGCGCGCGCGCCCGATGGCGCGACGTACGTGACGACCGGCGTCGCGGCGGCGAGGATGTTCTGCACGATGCGCCGCATCGACGTGTCGAGCCCGCCGGGAGTGTCCAGCGTCAGCACGACGAGCTGCGCGTGCTCGCGCGCGGCGAGCGTCAGGCCGCGCTCGACGTACTCGGCCGTCGCCGGTCCGATGACGCCTGTCAAATGCAGCGCGATCACCGGCGCCGGCGTCGCGGCGCGCAACGGCGCCGTCGCGCCGAGGAGCGCGAGGATCAGCAGGAGTCGGATGCTGCGCATGGCCGCCGTGTCCTCGCGACGCGCACGAGGACAGCGACCATTATGCTACGACCTCCGGCCGATCACCGCCGCGGCGGCAGCGCGTCGCGCCGCAACACCGGGCGCGCGCCGAACTCGCGCTTCATCGGCGTTTCCCCGGCGAGCTTCAAGGCGGTTTCCAGCGCCTTCTCGAGCTGGCGGTCGCGGCCCTCGCGCGCGTCCTGCGGCGCATTGTCGACCTCGATCTCGGGGTCGGTGCCGTAGTTCTCGACCGCGAAGCCGACGTCCGTGAACCAGAACGAGAACTCGGGCTGGGTGGTCTCGGTGCCATCGACGAGCTTGTGACGCGGATTGATGCCGATCACGCCGCCCCACGTGCGCGTGCCGAGCAGCGGGCCGATCTTCATCAGCTTGAAGCAATGCGAGAATATGTCCCCGTCCGAGCCCGCGTGCTCGTTCGTCAGCGCAACGACAGCGCCCGCCGGCGACTCGTTCGGATACGGCTCGGGCTGCCCCCAGCGCGACAGGTCGTAGCCGACGCGCCGCCGCGCGACCTTCTCGAGCAGCAGCTGCGAGACGTGTCCGCCGCGGTTGTAGCGGACGTCGACGATCAGCGCGTCGCGATCGCACTCGGTGCCGAAATAGCGGTGGAATTCGGCGAAGCCCGCCGACATCATGTCGGGCAGGTGCAGGTAGCCGACGCGTCCCTTCGACGCCTCGTGCACCCACGTGCGATTGCGCTCGACCCACTCGCGGTAGCGTGCGGGGACCTCGTCGGCGAGCGTCGTGACCAGCACGTTGCGGCGCGCGCCCGCCGCATCGGCGAGCGTCAACTCCACGCGCGACTTCGCCTGGTGCACGAGCAGCGCCTGCGGCGGCCGCTCGCGCGACACCGCCTGGCCGTTGACGGCGACGATGCGCTCGCCGACCTTCGCCTGCGTGCCGACCGCATTGAGCGGCGAATCGGCGCTCGCGTCCCATGGATCGCCATCGACGATGCGCGTGATCTCGTAGCTTTCGCCGTCGCCCGCGAGCCGCAGGTCGGCGGCGAGTTGCCCCAGCGCGATGGGCGGCGGCTTGCGATGATCGCCGCCCACTTCGTACGCATGCGACGTGCCGAGCTCGCCCTGGATTTCCCAGATCAGGTCCGAGAGCTCGCTGCGCGTCGAAATGCGCTCGAGCAGCGGCTCGTAGCGCCGGTAGACGGCCTGCCAGTCGACGCCCGACATGTCGGGCACCCAGAACTGGTCGCGCTGCAGGCGCCACACCTCGTGCAACATCTGCGCCCATTCGCGTCGCGGATCGACGGATAGCCGTACGCGCGAAAGATCGATCCACCCGGTCTTGCGCGACGGCTCGTCGCTCGCCGGCGCCGCGCGCTCGCGTGGATCCTGCTTGCGGTCGGCGCGCACCGCGCGAAGCCGCTTGCCTTCGCGCAGCACGAGCGTGACGTGATCGCCGGCAACGACGAAGCCATCGGCTTTGTCGACGAGAGTCTCCGTCTTCATCGTACGGAAATCGAACTGCTCGATGCGACCGGGCGAATCCTTGTGGCCGCCGCGGCCGTGCGCACCCGCCACCGGCAGCGACGTCCAGACGACCTTGTCGCTCACCACGCCGGCGATCTGGCCGTAGCGGCCCTCCGGCACCGGGAACGCCGCGACGCGCCGCGCAATGCCGTCCACGTCGACGCGCACCGGCGCCGGCTCCGATTTCGCGCTGCGCGCAGTTTTCGGGTCTTCGTCCTGCATGCCGCGTGGCTCGGGCTCGAACGGCGGGCGCTGGTCGGCCCGCAGCGCCACGAGATACGGGCGCGCGGCGCGCGGAAACGACAGCTCGAACTGCACGCTGTCGTAGACGGGATCGAACGTCCGCAGCGACAGGAAGTACAGGTAGCGGCCGCTCGGATCGAACGCGGGCGAGTAATCGCGGAATTCCGGTTGCGTGGCGAGCACGCTGCGCGCATTCGCCACCTCGTGCAGCTTGATGGCCGTGTGCCGCGGACTGGTCCAGAACGAGTACGCGAGCCAGGCGCCGTCGGGCGACCACGCGATGTCTTCGGAGCGGCCGTTGTCGCTGCGGTCGACGACGCTGAACGTATTCGCGTCGAGGTCGGCGACGATCACTTCGTGCCGGTGATTCGAGAGCGCGACGCGCGCGCCCTTCGGCGCGGCACGCATCGCGATGACGCGCCCGACGTCCCACGCCAGCGTGCGCGACGCGCCGTCGCGGAACACGACCAGGCGCTCGTCCTGCGTCTCGTCGCTGATGGCGATCAGCGTCTCGCCGTCGGCGAGCCATTGGCCGAGCCGGTAGCGCACGCCGTCGGCGACACCGTGCTGACGCACCGCACCTTCCCACAGCGCGAACGTCATCAGCTTGCCGCGCGCTTCGAGCGCGAGGCTATGGCCGGCCGGATGCACGTCGAAACCGGCGAGGTTATCGGCCGGGTCGACGAACTTGCGCGCCGCCTGCGTGCGGTGCGACGGAACGTCGATCGTGAGGCGCGTCGCCGCTTCGCGCGCCGGATCGTACAGCCAGATGTCCGCGCCGCATTGATACACGATGCGGCGCCCGTCGCTCGACGCGTGGCGTGCGTAGAAGTCGTCGTGGTCGGTGTGGCGGCGTTGCTCCGACCCGTCGGGCCGGCATGAGTACAGGTTGCCCACGCCCTCGGCGTCGGACAGGTAGTACACGCGCTCACCGACCCACATGGGGCTCGTGATGTTGCCGGCGAGTTCGCGCATGCGCCGGAATTGCCCGCTGCCGTTCCCATCGATCCACAGGTAGCCCGCCGTGCCGCCCCGATAGCGCTTCCAGCGCGCGGGGTCGGCGGTGTTGCGACCGATCACTTTCGCGTTGCCCGGCCCGAACGCGAGGTGGTTGACCTGACCGAACGGCAACGGCTCCGGCATGCCGCCGTCCACGCCGAGCGTGTACGCGCGGTAGTTGCGAAAGAACGGCTGGCCGTACGTTGTGACGAACAGGATGCGCCCGTCCGGCGTCCAGCCGCGCACCATGACGTCGGGACCGAGCCAGGTCATGCGCCGCGCGACGCCGCCTTCAGCGGACATCAGGTAGACCTCGGGATGCGCCTCGTCGCGGCTGACGAATGCGATCCACTTGCGATCCGGCGAAAGCGCCGGCGTCGAGGGCTCGCCGAGCCCTGCCGTCAGGCGGCGGGCGATGCCGCCTTTCGCGTCGACGCGCCAGAGGTCGTCGTCGCAAACGAAGACGATCGTGTCGTCCTGCAGGTTGGGATGTCGCAGATAACCGGGTTGACCCATGATTCGATTCGGAAAATGTCGGATAGCGATTCTGCCGCATCGGCGCGCCGCCGCCTTTTGCGCGCGCAGGCGAATATTCGCGTTCCCGCCGGAATCGAAATTGCGCGCGTCTAAATCGCTGCAACCTCGTAAGGGGCGAGCACGGCGAGGCCCGGCTCGACGCCGAGGCCCGGCTCGTCGCCAAGACGCGCGCTTCCCTCGCGGATCGTCGCGAGCGGACCACATGTCGCTTCACGCAGCGGATTCGGATTCGCGTCGACCTCGAGCAGGCCGTCGCCGCCGATCGCCGCGAGCCAGTGCGCGGAGGCGAGCAGGCCGACGCCGCCACCGAGATAGTGCGGGCACACGCGCAGTCCGTGCGCGAGCACGCGGCGTGCAAGCGGGACGTTCCTGCTGAATCCGCCCCATTTCGCCATGTCGGGCTGCACGACGCCGAGCGCGCCGGCGCCGATCGCCGCATCGAAAGCCGCGTCGCCCGCGATGTTCTCGCCGGCAGCGAGGGGAATCCGCGTCGCGGCGCGAAGCGCGCGCCATTCCGCCCAGGGCCGATCGGCGCGCAGCGGCTCTTCGAGCCACTCAAGCTTCGCACCTTCCAGCGCACGCACCATGGCGATCGCCGCGTCGAGCGTCCACGCCTGGTTGGCATCCACCATCAGCGTTGCATCTGCGCCGAGCGCGCTGCGCAGCGCGCGCACGTTCGCGACGTCGCGCTCGCGGCCGAAGCCGACCTTCAACTTGAACGCGCGATGACCCTCGTTGCGCCGCGCGAGCGCGAGTTCGGCCGGTGCGTCGGGGTTGAGGCCGCTCGCGTAGACGCGCACGGTCGACGACTGGCCGCCGAGCATCCGCCACAGCGGCTCGCCCGCGCGACGCGCATGCAGATCCCACAGCGCGATGTCGACGCCGGCGATCGCTTGCGCGAACGGTCCGGGCTCGGCTGATTGGAGCGCCAGCACGGCCGTGACCCCGGTGAGGAAATCGAACGCCTGCGCGGGGTCGTCGAACGCGCGGCTCAGCGCAAGCGGCGCGAACACGCTCTCGACGAGGCGCGCGCGATGCTCGGCGCCTACGGCGGGGAAGTTGCACCACGCCTCGCCCCAGCCGACGACGCCGTCGACGTCCTCGGCTCGCACGAGCACCATCGGCCGGTCGCGCATCGCGCCGAACGACGTGAGCACGGGCGTCGCGAGCGAGCAGCGGAAGACGTGCGCGGTGAGCGAGCGCAGGCGCAGTGGTGCCGGGGCTTCGCGACGATCGCTCACGGCTTCAGGTCCATCTCGAGGTGGATGTAGTCGCCGCGATACGTCACTTCGCCGAGGTACATCACCGTGCGATCCGGCGCCTGGCACACGCGCCGCACTTCGGCGACCGGCGCGTTCACGTGGATGCCCAGGTGACGCGCGATCATTACGTCGGCGGTACCTATCTCGAGCGTCTGCCACGCGTGCGCGATGCGCACACGCGGCAAATCGAGCAGCACGGGAATCACCGTCTCGCGCCGGAACCGCCGCGGCGCCATCCGGAACACGCGCTCGTCGAGGTAGATCGAGATCACGCAATACGCCTCGCCATTGCGCGAATGGACGCGCCGCATGAAGCGATATTGCGGCGCCGGCACGCCATCGCGCGCATCGAGCCGCGGCGATGCGCGCGCCTCCTCGATCAGCGTGAGGTTCGGCGTGTCGTCGCGGTAGACGTCGGCGAGCGCCTGCAGGCTCGTCTCGAGCATCAGCCGCTTTTCGCGCGCGGGCTGCGCGGTGACGAATGTGCCGCGCCCGCGCTCGGCGGACACGAGGCCGTCGCGCGCGAGCAGCTCCATCGCCTGCCGCACGGTGACGCGCGCAACGTCGAACTCGCTCATCAGCGCCTCGAGCGTCGGCAGCTTCGTGCCGGTCGGCCAGCGGTTGCGCGCGATGCGCTGGCGGAACACGTCCGCGAGCTGCGCGTACCGGGGCACCGGGCTGTCGCGGAACAGCGGCGTCGGCCCGCTCGACGAACTCTTGTGCATAAGATTCTATCTATAGTACCTTTAGCGGCTTGCCGCAGCAATCCGAAAGTCGATGACTGCCCCGCAACCCACCTGTCTTCCCGCTCCCGGGGAGGGCGAGCGGTGTGCGCGAGCGCCGGGTGGGTGAGATGGCCGCCATGCCTCTGGCTCGTCGCGTAGCACTGATCGCGCTGCCCTGGCTTATCGTCATCGCGATCTGGTACGCGATCGCGTATTCCGGTCTCATCAACCCGTCGCTCGTGCCCACGCCGCATCACGTCGCGGCCCGGTTCTGGGAGCTCCTCACCACGGCGCGCTTGCCCGTCGATATCGTGATGTCGACGCAGCGAGTGCTGATCGGAGTCGTGCTCGGCATCGCGCTCGCGGTGCCCGTGGGCTTCGTGCTCGGCTGGTATCGCGGCGTGCGGCTCTTCATCGATCCGCTGATGAACTTTTTCCGCGCGCTGCCGCCGATCGCGCTGATCCCGCTCGTCATCGTGTACTTCGGCATCGGCGAGATCGCGAAGGTCGTGATCCTGTTCTACGCATCGTTCTTCGCGGGCGTGATCGTCATGTACGAGGGCATCGCGCAGATCAGCCCGATCTACGTGCGCGTGTCGCGCACGCTCGGCGCCACCGACGCGGAGATCTTCCGCAAGGTCATCGTGCCGCTCACCGTGCCGCACCTGCTCACGGCGCTGCGCGTCGCGCTCGGTGTCGCGTGGGCCACGCTCGTCGCCTCCGAGCTCATCGCCGCGCAGCAGGGGCTCGGCGCGCTGATCCAGAACGCATCGTCGTTCTTCCAGCTCGACATCATCTACGTCGGCATCATCTGCATCGGCCTGATCGCGCTCGCGATGGACCTCGTGCTGCGCGCGATCGCGCGCCGGCTGGTCGCGTGGCAGGAGCGGATCGCGTGAATCGGTCGTGTCGCACAGTGTCCGAGCAGTCGACGGGGTGCGGTGCGCGCTCGACGTCCGTAAACGCCACCCTACGGGTGCCCGGCGCGCCGTATCGGTCGGCACCCGCGCGCTCCCTCGGGCGCGCCACCCGTCACGGGTGGCACTCCCACTCGCCCGCACCGCACCCCGTCGACTGCTCTGCACGGTCCGTCGCGAAACGCCACATCGAGGCGCTCGGCCCGGAATGAGCGCGGCCGC
>Ga0310813_10000437_pt1 | contig 26554 bp, 26 predicted proteins | sample YN3metagenome_FD_203086 | JGI IMG/M metagenome (GOLD analysis project Ga0310813, IMG submission 203086) | Soil microbial communities from experimental microcosm in Duke University, North Carolina, United States - YN3 | ecosystem: Engineered > Artificial ecosystem > Soil microcosm > Unclassified...
CGGACGTGGACGGTCGCGGACACGCCGATCCATGCGGGCAACGCGGCATCCGGGATCTTTTCGGTGGCGTTCTCCGACGCCACGCACGGTGTGGCCGTCGGGGGCGACTACACCAAACCGAAGCAGCCCTTTGACAACGTTGCTCTGACGAGCGACGGCGGCGTGACCTGGCGACTGGCGCGGGGACCGATGCCGCAGGGTTTCATGTCGGGTGTCGCGTTCATGCCGGGAACGTCAGGACGCTCACTCGTCGCGGTCGGACTCGCGGGGACGGCGCGTTCCGACGACGCCGGCGACAGCTGGACGATGATCGACTCCGTCGCGTACAACACGGTGGCATTCGCGACACACGACGATGGCTGGGCGGTCGGCCCGCGAGGGCGCATCGCGAAATGGGCATCAACGCTTCCGGCTCGAAAACCGTAGTCAGCCGGAAGCTTTCCTTGCCGTCAGACTCTGCCCGAGGTCGATCATGGTGGGACGTACCGGTTTCGCGTTGGTCGGAGTGACGCTCCTGGCTCTTTCGTGCACGCGCGCGCCGGCGACGCCGTCTCCGGCGCCAAGCTCTGGAAGCAGCGCTGCTTCGACCGCGAATACAACGGCCGCGAATGCACCGGCCGTCGTTCCCCCGCGCCGAATCCCGCCGTCGCGCGACAGCCTGACGAAGTTGCGCGCGGGCTATATCGCCAAGGTCATGCAAGAAATCGCCGGCCGTGAGAATCAACCCGCCGAGCAAGTCTTCAAGAACATCAAGGTCTTGAAAGGAATTACCGCGGCCCAGCTGGTCACGAAAATGGACAAGGACTACGCCGAGGCGCTGAGCTGGAACTGCACCAATTGTCACCGCTTGGCGAATCAGGGGAACTTCGCGAGCGACACGTCGAACGACAAAGTCCGCGCGCGGTTCATGCAGCAGATGCAGAACGACATCAACACGGTCACGCTTCCAAAGCTCTATCCGAAAGACACGCCCAAGGTGACATGCGCCACCTGTCATCGCGGTTACAACGAGCCGCCACCGGCGCAGTACCTCCTTCCGGAGCGCGGCAAGCCGGGCGGCGTTCCGTTCCCGCCGCCACGCGGAAATCCGCCGCCGGGCGCGCAGGTCTCGCGATAAGCGTCTAGACGAGGAAAGCGGCGATCGCCGCGGCGATCGCGATCAATACCGAACGGCCGACGACGCCGAGTGCTTGACGGCGAACGATCGGTCGTTCGTCTTTTGACAGCGTCGTATCTCCCGCGTCGCGTTCACGCTTCCCGAGCGTGGCCAGCACGACTCACGTCTTCTCGCGCGCCTGAAGAATCTCCGCCGCGCCCAGGCCCGCCGGGATACCGACGAGGAGCCGCGTCCACGATGGCGCATCGGTGAGGAGCAGAACGATGAGCGCCGTCGCCGCGAGCACCGACAAAAGAATCCCGATCCCGCGCCGACGGCGCGCTCCGCGCTCGCCGATATTGGCGACGTGCTCGGTCGTCGTCATCTACTTGCTGCCGCAGGACGCCAAGACACGACGTGGTTCGGCGGCGCTGGGAAAAAGGGCGCGGGCCGCGCGAGCATGGGTTCGCGCCCTCGCGCATTCGCCGCGCGACAAATACGACGCCGCCAGCCGCATATGGATCCGATAACTCCCGGGATCGAACGCCGACGCGTGATCGAGTGAGGCCAGACGCGTCGACGTGCTGAACGTCGTGATCGCGGCGAGCTGAAAGCTCGACCGCGCGATCGCGATGCCACCGTACACCACGACGGCGAGCATCGCCGTGACCGCCGCCCATCGTCCGAGCGTGAATCGGCCTTCCGGCGTCGGCGACAGCACGCCCGCCAACGCCCAGACAAAGAAAGTCGGCGCGGCAATGAGCAGCACCGCGTCGAACGCGCCGACGACCGCCGTCGCGACGAGCGTCCCGACGAGCGCGATGGCCGTCAATACCTGCTCGGCGTTGCGATCTTTACGCCTCAAGTCGGCGAGAGCCCGGCCGAGTAGTCCGACCATCGCTACGAGCAGCAACACGATGCCGACTGCGCCGCGCTCCGACAGGTACGCGATCCAGTCACTGCTCGGCCATGGGTTCGACGTGACCCCATCGTCGCTCGACATCGACGGATCGTTGCGCGAGGCATAGTGCGGATAGATGACCGGCCAGTTCCCCGGCCCAACGCCGAGCACGGGATGCGCGGCCGTCATGCGGAGCGAGTTCGTGTACTGCACGATCCGGCCGCGGCCGCTGCCTTCTTTATAGTTCACTAAACCGGCGGCGGAATCGAGATAGGGCGAGTCGCTCTTCCATTCGAGCCGATTGGGAAGCAGCACCGCGGCCATGGCTCCCGCGCCGGCAGCGACGCCGAGCACGATGAGACGCCGCAGCGTTCGCGGCTCGCACCACCGGTTCCACGTGCCCGCGGCGAGCACTCCAACCGGTGCCGCCAGCACGAGAACGGCGAGCCACGCCGCCCGGCTCCGCGACATGACGAGCGCGGCGGCGATGATGGCCATCGACAGCCCGCCGAAGATACTTCCCGCGCCGCGGCGCGCCGTGAGCGCCACCAAGGCAACCACAGGGACGCCGATGGCGCAGATATGGGCGATGAAGTTCCGGTTGCCGAACGTGCCGCCGGGGGCGCGGTTGAGACTGAAGTATTCGGTTTGCACGCCATACGCCTGGGCCAGCGACGTCGCCGCCGCGAGGACGATCCCGACCGCCAACGCGACGAGCAGCGGTGAAATCAAGCCGGCCCGCCGAACCGCCGACGCCGACCAAAAGAGCGCGACGCCCGAACAGGAGATCGCGAGCGCGCGCTCGGCGGCCCAGACGTTCGCGGCGAAGAGCGCCGATACGACGCCGAATAGCAGGAAGGCAGCGAGGACCGCGTCGATGACGGATAGCGTCAAACGTTGGCGCGCACGGAGGAGAACCACCGCGGCAACCGCCGCGCAAACGTGGAGCACCAGCTCCTTCGGCACGAAGTACCGATCGAGGTCGAAGGCTTTGTACGGAAGAGAGGCCAGCACCACCGCGATCGAACCGATTTGCAATACTCGCAGCGCGATACGATCGCGCAGTTGCGGGCCGGACCGGTCGGGGGGGAGGGACGTCTCGAGCATGCCGGAATCAAACGTCGCTCTGGAGATGCCGCGACCCCGATCCGGCTCCGTCCGAAGCGAGCGGCTAGATTGAACGCGAGCATTCATCGTCGATGTACATCGGAGGTTTGGTCATGCTGTCTCGTCGCGATTGGCTTCGCTCGTCCGCCGTGGGCGCCGCCGGCGTATTGCTGTCACGAACCATCGCTGCCGCGGAGCCCCTTCCTGCAATTGCCGTGTACAAGGACCCGGCCTGCGAGTGCTGCGCCAGATGGATCAAGCATCTGAGCGCGAACGGCTTCGTGACGACCGTGCGGGATACGCCTGACATGGACTCGGTGAAGCGCACGATGGGTGTACCGGACGCGCTGCAATCCTGTCACACGGCGGTCGTCGGCAAATACATCGTCGAGGGACACGTGCCCGCGGACGCGATCAAGAAGTTGCTGGCCGAAAAGCCCGCCGTCATGGGTCTTGCGGTACCAGGCATGCCTATCGGTTCGCCCGGCATGGAAGGCTCGAGTAAGCAACCTTACAACGTCATTGCATTCGAACGCGACGGTAAGACCAGGGTATACATGAAGCGGTGAACCGCTTCGTCACGCAGGCGACAGCCTCGTCGGTTCGCACGTCTTTAGCCAGATCGAAATCATGCACACAGTTACGCGCTCGTTCGCCGCCGCGCTGCTCGCCGCCGCGCTGGGCTCGCCGTCGTTTTCCACGGCCGTCGCGCAGGGCGCTTCTCAGCAGCCTCCGCGACCGATGAATCCGGTCCGGACGTTCGATGCCACCGGTTCCGCGGACACATCGCTCTTCGCGCCGCTCAACCTGCCGCCGGGCAACATTTACCGCAGCGGATCCGGCGCTCCCGGACCGAAATACTGGCAGCAGCGCGCCGACTACGATCTTCACGGAACTCTCGACACGGCCGCGAAGACGCTGCACGGCGAGATGACGCTGCGCTACACGAACAACTCGCCCGACACGCTGCGCTTCGTCTGGTTCCAGGTCGAGCAGAACGCATTCAAGGGTGGCTCGCTCAACTCCTTCGTTTTTCCGCCCGACTCGCGATTCGGGGCGCGGAATTTCGAGGGCGGCGACATGATCGACCGGTTCACGCAAGTGACCGCCGGGAAGAAGACACCGCTCAAGTCGCGCGTCGAAGGGACGGTGATGAAGGTCGATCTCGTATCGCCGCTCGCGCCCGGCCAGGTGGCCACGTTCGACGTCGCCTGGCACTTCATGATTCCCGAGCACGGCGCCGACCGTATGGGGCGTGACGGCGCGCTGTACGAGCTTGCTCAGTGGTATCCGCGCGTCTGCGTCTACGACGATTTGCGCGGCTGGAACACGGAACCGTATCTCGGGCAAGGCGAGTTCTATCTCGAGTACGGCGACTACAATGTCTCGATCACGGTGCCCGCCGGTTACATCGTCGCCGCGACGGGCGCGTTGCAGAACGCCGCGGAAGTCTTGACGCCGGCGCAGGTCTCGCGTCTCGCGCAAGCATCCAAGTCCGACACGCCCGTGCACATCGTCACGCAAGCCGAGCTGCAAAACGGCAGCGGGCGTCCGCGGAAGACGGGAACGATGACCTGGCGATTCAGCGCGAAGAACGTGCGTGACGCGGTGTGGGGGGCGGCTCCCGATTTCATGTGGGACGCATCGAGCTGGCAGGGGCACATGGCGTACGCCTTCTACCGTCCGAGCGCCATCGACACGTGGAAGGACGCGGCCGACATGGCGCGCATGTCGATCATGGAATACTCCGAGCGCTGGTATCCGTATCCCTATCCGCAGATCACCGCGATCGAGGGGCCGATCAGCGGCATGGAATACCCGATGGTCGCGATGGAGAACAAGAGCGCCGACAAATACGACCTGTACAACGTCGTGACGCACGAGATCGGGCACATGTGGTTCCCGATGATCATCGGCTCGAACGAGCGGATGCACATGTGGCAGGACGAAGGGTTCAACACCTTCATCAACTACTTCTCCGAGGCGCGTCGCTATCCGGAAAAGGGCACGTACGAGCAGCGCGTGGCCGAGAACCGCGCGATGGTCGAAAACTTCATGCAGCACAATGTGGACGAGCCGCTCGAGGTTCAGCCCGACCGGATCAACCCGCAACTCCTCGGCGAGAACGCGTACGTGAAGACCGCGGTCGGTCTCGCGCAGTTGCGGGACGAGATTCTCGGACCGCAGGCATTCGACGAAGCGTTCCGCGAGTACGCGCGACGTTGGGCGTTCAAGCATCCCGGCCCGGCGGATTTCTTCAAGACGATGGAAGACGTAAGCGGCCGACGGCTCGACTGGTTCTGGCGCGAGTGGTTCCTCGAGAACCCGCACTTCGACATCGGCATCGACACCCTGGCGCATCGCCAGTCGGGCGATATCGATTCAGTCGCCATTCGATTCCGAAACTTTGCGAAGGGCGTGCTCCCGATTCGCGCTCGCTTCACCTTCAGCGACGGCTCGACACAAGACGTCACGTATCCGGCTGAAGTCTGGAGTACCAACCCGCTCTACTACGATCGAGTCTACGAGTTCAGGGGCAAGAAGCTGACGAAGGTGCAGCTCGACCCGACAAACCGCGTGGTGGACGTCGATAAATCGAACAACGTCTGGCCCCGCGGCTCAGGCGGCTGATTCCGATTCATTTCCATCCGTACCAAAACCCCGCGTTAGGGGTCAGACTCCAAAGTGTGAATGGAGTCTGACCCCTAACGCGGTTTTAGGGGCGTTTGCGGGCGAGAATGGTGCGACGACAGTTGCGCGCGCCACAGGTACAGGGGTAGCGACGTTTGGCCGCCGGGGTGTGGCGCTCCTCGAGCACGTACGCATAGTCGTACGCGAGCTCTTCGCCGGGCTCCACATCGCGAATGGTCTCGATCCAAATGCGGCCGCCGTCGATCACCGCGTCGCAATTCGGATCGCACGAGTGGTTGATGAAACGCGCTTCGTTGCCGCCGACCGCGGCGTCGATCACGATGTCGTCGTCGATCGCGAAGAGAAATGTGTGATGCCGCTCGCTATCGACGTCGGGATAACGCGCGTCGGCCTGCGCGGGCGTCAGGCGCTCGCCCGAATACTCGATGAGACGCGTGCCCGCAGGAATGCGACGCGTCGCGAACGCGCCAAGTCCCTGGATCGGCGACTGGCGAATCGCGAATGGATAGGAGGGGTCGGCACCACGGTTCACGATCGCGCTCGGTCCGGCGACGGCCTCACGGTGATCTGAGCGTTTTCGCTTCCACCTGGGTGACGCCGCCGGAGATGATGAACGCCATCACCTCAGCCGCTTCAGCGTCGATGCGCCGCACGCGACTCGACGGAACGACGAGGATGTGCCCGGCAAGGCCGTACGACTGCGGCATATAGACCGTCACATGATCCGCGGCGCCGAGCGCGGCGAGCGAGTCGGATGTAAGAAACGCCAGCACCTTGACGGATCCGTCCGACGTCACCGACACCAGCACCGGCTTGTCGAACCGCCGCTTCTCGCCGACGAACGCGTTGAGCATGTCCTTGGCCGACGAGTACAGCAGCCGCACGAACGGCAACCGCTCGAGCAGTCGATCGACGAGGCCGACCACGCTCGTCGTGACCAGGTTCGAGGCGATGAATCCGACGCCGGTGATCAGCGCGAGCGTGATCAAGAAACCGACGCCCGGGATCGGCAAGTGCAGCCAACTGTCGATCGTCGTAAAGATCACGACGCAGACGTAGACCGTCAGCGCGACCGGCGCGACGACGACCAGGCCGCGAAGGAAATAATTGAAGAGAGCGCGCAAATCGATTGGAAGACTGGGTCGCGTAGATGATACGTCGACCCGCTACCTCGATCCAGCCACCGGGCTATTGGCGCGCATCATTGGTCCGCTCATTCGCGTCGGACGAACTCGCAGAAAGACGGAAAACCCGAGCGGAGTGCGCGTTCCGTAGGTTGGCTCCAGGGTCGCCGGGACCAAGTTCATGGTTCCACGCGCGCCCAACCCGAACGACAGATCGCGGACCGCGGCGAGCTCGGTCGTCCCGCCGGCCGTCAGCGCGCGGATGGTGAACAGCTGCGTCAATTCCGCGCCGTTGAAGCCGAGATCGTCGGCCGACTTTTGTACTTGCTCCGCCCGGCCGTACAGCGTTGCGCGGTCCCCCAGCTCATACGTCGTCTCGACGAGCGTGCTCGTCGCGATGTGATAGCTCTTCGCCGTTTCGCTGCCGTGATTGTGCGCCCGAGCGCCATGATGGTGGATGTTGATTCCACCGACGAGCGCGCCCGACCAGGCCCCTTCCCTCGCGCCGGGGAGCACCGTGAGCAACGACGCCCCGTATCGCTGCATTCCCGTCCCCGGATCGAGCGGATCGTGATCGAACACATAGCCGCCCCACGCGGACGCCGTGACCCGCGACGACGGCGCAACCGTCAGGCGCGCCGCGTACGAGTCCAAGTGCGCTCCCCGATAGTCGAGGTTGAAGCGATAGGCGTCGGGCTCCCGGCCGTTGAACACCGAGCCCTCGACCTTTGCGCGCGCACCGTATACGCCGGCCGTGATGACGCCGAAACTTTCATGCGCCGCGTCCTGCCAGTGATGTCCGAGCGGCGCGAACGGATCCGCGTCAGCCGACGGACGATGCATGTACGCGACCGGCCCGAGCGCCGGTTCGCCGACCGCGGCGCCGTAGGCGAAGGCGGCGATCGACGACGAGAGCGCGTGATCGTACGTCGCGGCAAGCTCGTTCCAGAGATCGTGCGGGTGCTGTCGGTTGGCCAAACGCGCACCGGCGTCGCTCGCCCCCGATTGCAGCAGCTCGGGATATCCGCGGCGACCGAGCGCGAGCGCCTCGAGGCTCGTCATCACCCGCGCCGTGAAGATCCCGGCGCCCACGGGGCGCGCGGCCATGAACATCTCCCAGTCGACGACGCCGAACTGCGCGTCGCCGTGCTGCGTCTCCTGCCGATCGTACTGTCCGAACACGGCGCCGTGCGCCATCAGCGTCCAATCACCAAGCGACCGATGGATCATGCGTTTCGGCGCAGCGTCGGGCAGCCACGTCGTTCCCGACGCCGCTCGCTCACGCGAGAGTGCGAGGAGCGAGCGCGTTGTGTCTGCCTCCCTTCCCGTCCCCATGCGCGACATGTCGTGCTGCGCGGCGAGGGTCGAAGCGATGACTGGTGTTGCGAGCAGAGCTCGCCGAACTGAGCTGATGAATGTCACAGGCGCGAAATGAAGCGTGGCCCCACGTTTGCCGCACCTCTTATCCGAACCACGACTCCGTGGTTCCGAACCGGGATTCCAAGGGAGCGGTGATGGCGAAGAACGAGGGAGAGCAGAAGGGGCCGCAACAACACGCCGAAGGCCAACATGGCGACGCCGCTCACACGGCGTTCATCGACGGGCTGCACGGGAAACACGGCGGCAGCGAAGAATCGGAGGGTGCGCCGCAGGAGGAGAATTCCGACCTGCCGATCGCCGGGCATCACCGGCTTTCCGAAGACCGCGAGCAGCATGACGAAGCCGAGAAAAACAGCGAAGCCAACCGGCTCCGCCGCTGATTTCATTCCGCCCCGCCCAACGCTGGCAAGGCTCCGGGCGGCGTCGAAGGGATGCCAAGGCTGCGATCTGTTCAAGCTCGGCACCCAGACGGTGTTCGGCGAAGGGCCGGCTTCCGCGCGCGTGATGGTCGTCGGAGAACAACCCGGCGATCAGGAGGACAAGGCGGGACGGCCCTTCGTCGGACCATCCGGCAAGCTGCTCGATCACGCGTTCGACGCCGCCGGAATCGACCGCGACGACGTCTACGTCACGAACGCCGTGAAGCACTTCAAGTGGGCGCGCGACGCGCGCACGAAACGACGCATCCACAAGACCCCGAGCGCCGGTGAGATTCGCGCCTGCCAACCGTGGCTCGAGCAGGAGATCGCGCTCGTTCGCCCACACGTCATCGTATGCCTCGGCGCGACGGCGGCGAAAAGTCTGCTCGGCCGCGACTTCAGCGTCATGAAGAAGCGCGGAGTTCCAGTGCAGTCGTTCTGGGCACCGGCGGTTATCGCAACCGTGCATCCGTCCGCGGTGCTGCGCGCCCCGGCCGATCAGCGCGCGCTCGCCGAGCGGATGTTCGTCGCGGACATCCGGAAGGTGGCCCGGTTCCTGGAGCAAGAATCGGCTGCGTCACAGCGAGCGGCGTCGCGGAGTCGTAAATTCTCCGCATGGCAGACTTCCGCGCCGCCGTCCGGCACCTCAAACGCGTCGACCCGGTCCTCGCGCGCGTAATCGAAGTCGTCGGTCCCTGCCGACTCGAGTCGCGCCGCGAGGGAACGCATTTTCAAGCACTGGTTCGATCGATCGTTTTCCAGCAGCTCTCCGGGAAAGCTGCGTCGACGATTCTTTCCCGATTCAACGCGCTGTACCCCGATCACACCCCGACGCCTGAAGCCGTGCTCGCTACGAGCGACGCCGAACTGCGCGCGGTCGGGTTGTCGCGTCAAAAAATTGGCTACATGCGCGATCTCGCATCGAAAGTTGCCAGTGACGCTCTACCGCTCGACGCCGTCGAGAGTATGGACGACGACGATCTGATCGCACACCTTGTCCAGGTCAAAGGCATCGGCCGCTGGACCGCGCAGATGTTCTTGATGTTCCGTCTGGACCGCCGCGATGTGCTGCCTGAGTTGGACCTCGGCATTCAGAACGCCATCAAGCGCGCGTATCGGAAGCGGAAACGGCCGACGCCGAAGGACGTTCGAAAGATCGGCGCGAAATGGAGCCCGCACAGCTCAGTGGCGAGCTGGTATTTGTGGCGATCGCTCGAGAACGGAGATGGCCAGCTCGGTGCTGAGTAGCGCGAATGACGAGGGCGCGGTGATGAGCGGCACGGGAGCGCATCGATGAGCAACGTCAGGGCGAGCGGCGGCCTCTCGGGACTTCCGCTTCAGCGGAAGATTCCGCTCATCGTCCTCGCCCTGTTCGCGTTCGTGCTCGGCACCGGAATCGTCGTCTCGTATTATGAGGTTCGCCACGCCGCGGAGCTGGCGGCTGCCGACCGGCTGAAAAGTCTTTCGGGAGCGATCGCGTCGGTCGCCGCCCAGCCGGTGACCCTGCGCGTGCAGAACCTTCGCCACGTTGCCGGCGACCCGGCCATCGTCGACGCGCTGCGACATCCGGATCGTGCCTACGGGCCCGACGTTCGTCGTGCGATGTCGCCGATCTTGATCACTCCCGCCGACACTGGTGTCACCGGCCTTTGGACACGCGGCGGACGCCCGCTCGGATCGCTCAGCCTCGAGTTGCCGGAGCAGCGTCAGAGTATTCACGAAGAGATCGAGCGCGTGGAGCGCGGCGACAGCCTCGCCGTCGGGCCGTTCCGTTCGGCGAACCGCCGCACCGCCTACTGGATCGTCGTGCCGGTGCTCGATCGCGATTCGACGCGGTTGGGATACCTCGCCCAAGAACGCGTGGTGGCAAACAACCCCGCCGCGCTCAGAGGCGTGAATGGCCTGATGGGGCCGGAGATCGACGGTTTTCTCCGCAACGCCAGCGACAGTCTCTGGCTGCGATTCGATGGTAGCGTCGTACCGCGATCCTCGAACACACGACCATACCTCGGTTCAATAGACATTGCCGATCGAGCAGGGAAAGGCGAGGTGTTGTCCTCCACGTCGCGATTGCCGGGAACCCCATTCGCCGTCACCGTCGAGCGATCGCTCGCGTCAGTTCTCTCGCGACCCTTTGCCGCCATTCGTCGGTTAGCCTTGTTGGCGATTCTGTTGGTGATTGTCGGCGCGATCGCGGCCTGGTTCTTCGTGCACCGTCTCGTCGCGCCGCTCGGCGAGGTCACCCGTGCCGCGGAAGCCATTGCCATGGGAGATTACTCGCATCGCGTAGCGGCGCATGGCGGCGACGAAGTCGGCCGGCTCGCCGTGGCGTTCAACCACATGATCGAGCGCGTCGAAACGGCGTCGGGCGAATCGACCCGGGCCGTCGCGACGCTGACCAAGTCGGTCGACACGCAGCAGTTCCTCGCCGACGCGAGCCGCGCCGTCGCCGGTGCCCTGTCCGACGAGCACTTGCTCGCCGACCTGATGAGGCTGTGCGTGCCGCGTCTCGCCGACTACGCGACGATCCATCTCGTCGAAGAGGACGGCGCCATCCGGCGCATCGAGACGCTGCACTACGATCCCGCGCAGCAGAACGCGGTGCGTGAGTTGGTCAAGCACTATCCGAATCACGTTGACGACAAGAGCCAGGTGTCGGAGGTCATTCGATCGCAGCAGCCGATGCTGATTCCGACGATCGATCTGCCGAGCGTGCGCGCCTCGGCCGATGACGAGACGAAGTCCCTGCTCGATCGGATCGGGCCCACGTCCTTCATGTGTGTGCCCCTCATCGCGCGCGGCCGCGCCTTCGGCGCCATGTCGTTCACGATGACGGACTCCGGTCGGACCTGTACCGGCGAAGAGCTGGAGGTCGCGTTGGAGGTCGCGCGCCGCACCGCTGTGGCGATCGACAACTCACTCATCTATCGCCGGTCCCTCGCCCTTCGCATGGAAGCCGAAGCGGCGAGCACGGCGAAGTCGGATTTCCTCGCCAAGATGAGCCACGAGATCCGAACCCCCATCAACGCGATGATGGGGTACGCCGAGCTGCTGGAAATGGGAATCGCGGGACCGGTGACCACGGCGCAGAAGGCGCAACTCGACCGGATCCGCGCCAGCGGAAATCATTTGACCGAGCTCGTTGGAGAGATCCTCGACCTCGCCAAGATCGAAGCGGGACGGATGTCGGTCGAGCAAAAGGTCGCATCGGTCGGAGACGTCGCCGACGCGGCGTTGGCATTGATTCGTCCGCAGGCCGCGACGAAAGGCGTGGTGGTCGGCTCGGCGACGAACGGCAACGGAAAGCCGACATTCATCGGCGACCCGCAGCGGGTCCAGCAGATCCTGACAAACCTGCTGTCGAACGCGGTGAAGTTCACCGCCGGCGGTGGTCAGGTGTCGGTGCAGTGCGGCCTTCGGCCGCGCCAGGAAAATCCGAGTGGCCGTGGCGAGCACGATTGGGCTTGTGTGACGGTCAAGGACACAGGCGTCGGAATCGCGCGCGACGATTTCGATCGCATCTTCCAGCCGTTCGTCCAGGTCGATGACGGCTACACGCGAAACCACGGCGGTACCGGGCTCGGCCTGACGATCAGCCGAAGCTTGGCCCAAATGATGGGTGGCGATATCACGGTCGAGAGCGACGTGGGCGTCGGGTCACGCTTTACTCTTTGGCTCCCGTCGCCCGAATCCTGCAATGCGTGAACCGGAGTCTTCTTTTCCGGGGTTCACGAATGAGTCGCCGAGCTTGGGGCTGGGGCTGGGGGCAAACAGGAGTCGGGCGGGGTCGACGCGGGTTCATCGCACTTAGCCTGCTAGCAGCCGTCGCGGACCAGGGCGCTTTCGCGCAGGTCACGAACCCTCGCGACACGACACACGCGCAGCATCAAGCACCATTTTTCACGAAGAAGGACGCTTGGCTCGCCGCGGGATTTGTCGCGGCGACGGTCATCATGTTCCCGGTCGACAAGCACGCCGCCGAGCGGCTGCAGGACCCGAGCACGCAGGCGAATCGCTTCTTGGAGAATGCGTCAAAGGGCGTCGAGTGGATCGCGAGCCCCGGCGCCTACTACATCGGCGGGACGCTTTACATCGTCGGCCGAGTCGGAGAATTCGATAGGATGGCGGACCTTGGGTGGCACGGCACCGAAGCGGTTGTCTTCGCACAAGGCGTGACGTACCTCTTGAAGGGTACCGCGGGACGCGCGCGCCCATTCCTGTCAAACGGTACCGATCCGGGGGTCTACCACCCGCTACGCGGCTTCGGTCACGGGGACTGGAGCTCCTTCCCGTCCGGGCACACCAGCACCGCGTTCGCCGCGGCTGCTGCCGTCACCAACGAGACCACGCGATGGTGGCCGCGATCCGAGTGGGTTGTCGGGCCGTTGATGTACGCCGGTGCGACTGCGGTCGGACTGTCGCGCATGTATCACAACAAACACTGGGCGAGTGACGTCGCACTCGGCGCGGCGATCGGAACATTCTCGGGCCGCAAGGTCGTGCAGTACGCGCACGGCCATCCGGGCAACCGCATCGATCGCTTCATCCTGCGAACGTCAGTCGTGCCCGACGGACACGGCGGGGCCCTCGTCGGCGTAACGCTTCCAACACCTTAGGGCTTCGCATTTCGCCGAGCGCGGCGTCACACGTGAGGCCGATCGCCGCGCCAACCAACCAACCGCCGACGACATCCGTCGCCCAGTGATCGTCGGCGAGCACTCGGTAGGCTCCCATGACGACCGGCGGCACGATGGCGAGCGCGACCGCCGCGTTTCGCGAGATCACGCCTTCGCGCGATAACACTCTCCCCGCGGTGATCGACAACGCTGTCGTCCCCGTGGTGTGGCCGCTCGGATAGCTCTCTGTGCGACGCGACCGGCCCCTGCGCAGCGGTCGCTCCCGCCGGTACACGACCTTGATGGCTCGATGCAGCAGCCAACCGGCCCACGCCGAAGCGACGATCGCGGGCCCACCGGCGCGACGCCGTCGACGCAGCGTTCGCGCGAGCAGGTAGGCGACTGCGATATACCCGCCCGGAAGTCCGAGGGGGAACAACGGACGCATGGCCGCGGCCACCGGACGTAGCGCCGGCGAGCTCGCCGCCCGTCGGAGGCGACGGTCGAATGCGGGCGGCTCGTCGAACGACAGTGTCCGCGCGAGCAAGGTCGCCGCTACCGCCGCCGAAGTCGCCAAAAGCAGGTCCACCCGGCTTTCTTTCATATCATGATCGATACAACGATTCCCGTCGAAATTACCGACCCGGTCAACGCGGCCATCCTCGCGGTATCGGAGGACCGCATCGCGGGTTTCCAGCGCGATCCCTTCGCCGAGATCGCGCGGGTGGCATCGATGGACGTTGCCATCGTGCACGAACGCCTCCGCGCCATGCTCGCCGCCGGAACGATCCGACGTATTCGCCAAACGCTTATGGCGACGAATCTCGCGCCGGGGGCCCTCATCGCCTGGCGAATCTCCAACGACCTGCTCGACGCGGGGTTCGACTTTCTATGGAAGCAGGATCCGTTCTCCGGCCACATCGTCATTCGATCGACCGATGCGGAGACACCGGGCTCCGCCTATCGGCTGTGGACGACGTTGAAGGTGCCGCAAGGATTCTCGATGAAGAAGCATTGCGACTTCCTCGCCAAGCGAATTGGCGCCGACGGATACCGAATTATGCCCGCCAAGCGGCTGTTCGCGTTGGGCGTCGGCCATGTGCGGCGTCGCGGTATGGAGCCCGGCAGCAAGACGGATGGCTTGGGTCAGGTGATCGACACCAACGTGGTCGAGCTGAGTGACCTGGAGTGGCGTGTGCTCGAGGCGCTCAAGCGCGAGTTCGCCGTTGATGACATCCACGACGAGCCGTGGGCCCCGCGCGCGGCCGAAGCAGGGTTGTCACTCGACGATTTCGTTCAGGTGGCGAGGACGCTCAACGAGCGCGGTGTGATTGGCCGCTTCTCGACCTTTCTCGAGCACGTGAAGCCGAGTGTCGGCGGCACGCGCGTGACGCGGTACAACGCGCTGTTCCATTGGCGCGTGCCCGAGGGACGCGAGATCGAGGCGGGACGTGAGATCGGGCGTCACCATATTCTCACCCACGCCTACTGGCGTGAGGGCGGGCCCGAATTCGCCAACGTGAACATCATGGCCGTCGCCCATGGTACCGACAAGCCGACGGTACTCGCCCACAAGGCGGCGATCGACACGCATTTGGCGTCGATCGGCATGCCCGTGTCTTACTCGAACGTGTTCTGGGGCGGTCGGAGCGAGATCAAGCCATCCGAGGTCGCGCCGGCGGCATACGAGCGGTGGTGCCGCGAGATGGGCATCGACCCGGAATCGATGCGCGACTAGCGGCCGGCGACCGCGACGCCCCACGGCCGCTGTCCAACCTTGATTGTCCCGACGACGCGGTTGGTCGTCGCGTCGACGACGGAGACGTCGTTCGACAACCCGTTCGCCGTGTAGACGTAGCGGCCGTCGCGCGAGATCGTGACTCCCCAAGGGCGTTTTCCGACGGCGACCGTCTTGATCACCTCGAGGGTCGCCGCGTCGATGACCGACAGGGTGCCGGTGCGTCCGCTCGCGACGTAGACGCGGCGACCGTCTGGTGAGACGACGACGCCAACGGGCTTCCCCTCTCCACCTTCGATCGGCACGGTGCTCACGATGTCCCGCGTTTTGGTGTCGACGACGGTCAGCGTGCCGCCGACCTCCGCGGTCACGAAGGCGCGCGTCCCGTCCGGCGAGAATGCGACGGCTCGCGGACGCAGGTCGACGAGCAGATTTCCGACGACCGTATTCGTTCGCGCGTCGATCAGTGACACGCTGTTGCTCGTCTCGCTCGTTACGTATACCCAACGGCCGTCCGGACTCGCCGCGACTCCCTCCGGCTCGATGCCGACGACGAGCGTTGCGACGTGCTTTCCGGTTTTCAGATCGATGGCCGTCGCCGTCCCGCCGTCTTCGTTGGACGCGTACAGCCGCGAGCCGTCCGGGACGACGGCAAACTGTTCGGGATCCGAGCCGACGCGATACCTCGCGACCACTTTCTTGCTGGCGACGTCGAGGATCGCGATGCCATCCACGCTCGATTCGGTCTGTGGCTTGTCGTCGCTGGTCGCGACGTAAACTCGGCTGCCATCCGGGCTCACGTGGATGCCACGCGCTCGCCCGCCGACCGGGATCCTCGCCACCACGGCGTTCGTGGCGGCGTCGATGACGCTCACATCGTGCGACGCTTCGTTGCTCACGAACACGAGTCGCCCACTCGACGACGTCGGCTGATGCGCCGGCGCCGCGAGCAGGGCGCACGACGCGAGGAGGCTCACGGCGCGAATCGACATGTCGTACTCGCTGCGGTCGATCCGATCTTGTCCAACACTTCGCGCGACGAGGCCGACGGCGTCGTCGAGCCGGGCGACTCGAAAACCACTTTGGGCGCGCCAACGGACGGAGCCACCACATAGACCGGCTGACGCAGCTGATTGTCCCAGGCGCGGAAGCTCAGTGGCCGTCCTTTGTGTCCGTCGAACTGGGCGCTGGCACGGCGCAGATAGGTCCCGATCGCGCGCGCATCGACCGATTTGGCTCTGAGCGATGCTTCGCCGAGCAGCTTGACGGTAAACCACGCGCACCAAGCGTCAGCCGTCATCGGCTTGTTGAAACGGGCCCGAAACCGATTGTTCAGCGTGTCCGCGCCGAATCGCTCGAGCGACGCGTCCCACGCGCTGGCCGACGCGTCCGCCGGTAGCGACATCCTTCCATTTCTCCGTGCTTCGTCGAGGGCGTCGGCCAGCATCCGGCGGCTCGGCGCGACGTGAAACGTCGATGCGCGACAGTTGTCGCCGCGCAGGGTGTCGTCCGCACAAGTCGCGTTCATGAACACTGCGCCGCTTTTCCCCACGGCATCGGCCAGGCGGAGGCAGGCGTCCGTCGATACCTCCGTGGTCAGCACCGCGGGCACATTCCGAGCGAGCACCTCGTCGATCGAGCCCGTTATGAGCTCGACGCCGGCGGCACCGAACAGGGTCGCGCTGTGACTCGCCTCCTCGGCGCCGAGTCGCGCGCCGAGCATTACGAGTGAATTCTCATCGTCGCTTCGCGGGACGATGCCGATGCGGAGTGCGGGTGCCGATGGGATTCGAAAACCCGTCGTCCGCCACATCGTCCCGATGAAAATGGCGCGCGCGATGAACGCTCGCCGACCGATCTGTTCAGACACGAATCGGGGCTTGTCTGCAAAGCGTGCGCCCAAACCGGCGCGGAGCGGCGGACAGTTGCATCGACGTGTTTCTCCACACGAAGGTGTGGATTGCCCTCCCGCAAAAAGTGTGAATACTCCGCGATCATCGGAACGCTTCGTGCATCGGCGTGCCGCCGTGCGACAAGACTTTATGTACGGGAAGCGCATCTCCGCGACTCGCGGGTCGATGCACCTGGTTCGCACGACGTACGTCGCGTTGGTCGTGGCGTCATTCTGGTCGTGCAAGCCGGAGCCCTCGCGGTCGACGGGGAGTCGCGCCGCGAGCATCGGCACTGCGCCGTCGAACGGCGAAGTCGATCTGCCGGCAGAGGACGGCCAATGGGTGCGTCCGGCGAAAGACTTCGCGTCGACGCGATTCAGCGGGCTCACGGAGATCAACGCCTCCAACGTCAAGAATCTCCGGGCGATCGTCACGTTCTCGACGGGCGCCCTCCGCGGCCACGAGTCGGCGCCGCTCGTCGTCGGCTCGACGATGTACATCATCACGCCGTATCCGAACGTCGTCTACGCGCTCGATCTCGCGAAGCCAGGTTTGCCGGCGAAGTGGTCGTTCAATCCCAAGCCCGCGCTGGCGTCACAAGGCGTCGCCTGCTGCGACGTCGTGAATCGCGGGTTGGTATTCGACGCTGGGAAGCTGTTCTTCAACACCCTCGACAACCGCACCATCGCCCTCGACGCCAACAGCGGGAAGCCCGTCTGGGAGACGAAGGTCGGCGACATCAACCTTGGCGAGACAATGACGATGGCGCCGCTCGTCGCCCACGGGGTCGTGCTCATTGGCGACTCGGGCGGCGAGATGGGCGTGCGAGGCTGGCTGAAAGGGCTCGATGAGAATTCTGGAAAGGTCCTGTGGACGGCGTATCACACGGGCCCCGACAAGGACGTCTTGATCGGCCCGAGCTTCAAGCCGTTCTACCCACAGGATCAGGGCAAGGACCTCGGAGTCAGCAGTTGGCCGCCCGACGCGTGGAAGATCGGCGGTGGGACGATGTGGGGGTGGATTTCCTACGACCCGCAGCTGGATCTGGTCTTCTACGGGTCGGCGAATCCGGGGCCCTGGAATCCCGAAGCACGTCCCGGCGATAACAAGTGGACGTCGACGATCTTCGCTCGCAAGCCGACGACCGGCGAGGCGGTTTGGGCGTATCAGCTGTCGCCGCACGACCTCCACGACTACGACGGAATCAACGAGCAGATCCTCGCCGACATCCCGATCAACGGGCAAACCCGCAAGACACTCATCCGGCCCGAGCGCAACGGATACGTCTACGTCATGGACCGCACGAACGGCCAGGTGTTGTCCGCCGAACCGTATGGATTCGTGAATGCGACGGCCGGCGTGGATCTGGCGACCGGTCGCCTCAAGTACAATCCCGAGAAAGAACCCAAGCTGGGAAAGGTCGTTCGCGAGATCTGTCCCGCCGCGCCCGGCATGAAAGACTGGCAACCGTCGGCGTACTCGCCGCGCACCGGGCTGTTGTACATCCCGCATCAAAATCTGTGTATGGACCAAGAGAGCTTGTCGGCGAACTACATCGCCGGCACGCCCTACGTCGGGATGAACGTGAAGATGTACCCGGGGCCCGGCGGCAACCGCGGTGAGCTCGAGGCGTGGAACCCGCAGACCGGAAAGCAGGTCTGGGCAATCAAAGAGGACCTGCCGGTGTGGAGCGGCGCCGTAGCGACCGCGGGAGATCTCGTCTTCTACGGCACGATGGACGGTTGGCTCAAGGCGGTGGACGCGCGGAACGGCGCCGTGTTGTGGCAGTTCAAGACCGGCTCTGGCATCATCGGCCAGCCGATCACGTACAAGGGGCCGGACGGCCATCAGTATGTCGCGGTGCTCTCGGGCGTCGGCGGCTGGTCTGGAGCGATCGTCGCCGGCGGACTCGATGCGCGCGACTCGTCCGCCGCGGCCGGCTTCGTCAACGCAATGCGGGACCTGCCGTCAAAGACCACGAAGGGTGGCATGCTCTACGTGTTCGGGCTATGACGGGCGCCGTGACTCCACGTCAGGAGCGGTTGGTGCTCCTCGTTCCGCTGGCGACGCTGCTCGTCGTCTCCGCGCTGAGGAGCGGCGTGATGAACGCCTTTGCCCGGCCAGTCGCGAACACGACCACGCTCCGCGTCTGCGCCGACCCGAACAACATGCCGTTCTCCAATGCTCGAGGCGACGGCTTCGAGAACAAGATCGCGCAGATGGTCGCCCACGAGCGCGGGGCGACCGTCGAATACACCTGGTGGGCACAGCGACGCGGATTCGTGCGCAACACGCTCAACGCGCACGAGTGCGATCTGGTCGTCGGTACGGTCGCCGGGATGGAAATGCTGACGACGACGCGGCCCTACTACAAGTCGAGCTACGTGTTCGTTTCGCGGCGGGATCGGCATCTCGGTATTCGATCGTTCGACGACAGCGTACTTCGTCGACTGAAGATCGGCGTGCAGCTCGTCGGCAACGACTTCGCGAACACGCCGCCTGTCCACGCCCTCGCCGCCCGCGGGCTTCGACGGAACCTGGTCGGCTTCACGCTCTACGGAGATTACCGCACGGCGAATCCGCCCGCGCGCATCATCGACGCCGTCGCGAATGGCGCCGTCGATCTTGCCGTCGCCTGGGGGCCGATGGCCGGCTATTTCGCGGCGCGGTCACGCGTCCCGCTCGACGTGGTGCCGGTGTCGCCCCGCATCGACCTGCCCTTCCTGCCCTTCGTCTTCGACATCGCCATGGGCGTGCGACATGGAGACTCGACCTTCCGTCATCAGCTCGATGATTTCATCGAACATCGCCAGGCGTCGATCGACAGCTTGCTCGCGTCCTACGCCGTGCCACGCGTCGATCGCGCCGTGAGCAGAGGGCTCGCGCGTGCGCCGCGCGCCTCTCGGAGGGGAAGCTGAAGGATGAGACGCATACTCTGCGCGGCGATCGTGGCCTGCTCGCTTGCCGTAGCGTGCGAGCGCGAAGAACGCAGGTTGAACCAGTCGTCGCCGAACGGGCCGGCCGTGTTCGTCGCTCAGGTCCCGCTTCAGCCGGGCCCGACGCTCGTCACGGACACCGCCGAGGGGCCGTTCGACGATAATGCCTATGGAACATCCGAGGGCCAGCAGCTCTTCGAGCAGATGAACTGTAGCGGGTGTCACGGGAATGGCGGCGGCGCGATGGGACCGGCGCTGATGGACGACGAGTGGACGTACGGCAGCCTGCCGAATCAGATCTTCGCGTCGATCGCCGAAGGGCGCGCCAACGGCATGCCGTCGTGGAAGTACAAGCTCACGAATCAACAGATCTGGGAGCTCGTGGCCTACGTCCGCTCGCTCAGCGGACTCACGCCGAAGAGCCCGCGGCCGGCGCGTGAGGACCACATGATGGTCAAACCGGCGCCGAACCAAACTCCAAACGCGAAGCCCAAGAACACGGGCTTGCCGGGCGCGTCGCAGCGACCGTAGCCATGCAGATCCAGTCAGCGCTCGACGCGGCGTCGCTCCAGGCACGCTCGATCGAACATCTCTGGTGGTGGATGTTCGGCGTCGGCGGCGCGATCTGGCTCGCCGTCATCGCGGCCATGTTTTTTGCGCTTCGCGCGGCCCGCGGGCGTCGGGGCAGCGACGATCTCCAGCACGTTCCGGCGGAGTCGCACAAGGGGCTCGAGCGAGTCGTCTCCGGCGCCGTGATCATCACGGTCCTCGTGCTCACCGCGTTCTTGGTCGCGGACTACGGCGTCGGACGCGCGCTCGCCGCGCATCCGTCGCGGGCACTCACGATCGAAGTCATCGGGCACCAGTGGTGGTGGGAGGTTCAGTACGACGACACGAATCCGAGCCGGCGACTCGTCACGGCGAACGAAATTCACATCCCGACCGGCGAGCAGGTTCAGCTCAAGCTCAGCGCCGCCGACGTGATTCACAGCTTCTGGGTTCCGAATCTGCAGGGCAAGCGCGACCTGATTCCCGGCTACACCACCACGCATTGGATCAAGGCCGACAAACCCGGGACCTACCGCGGACAATGCGCGGAGTTCTGCGGGCTCCAACACGCGAAGATGGCGCTTCACGTCGTCGCCGAGTCGCCGTCCCAGTTCCGTGCCTGGTTCGCGCAGGCGTCGACGCCGAATAACCCGCCGTCCGATTCGACGTCGCTGTACGGGCAGCGCGTTTTTCTCACCGCTGGCTGTTCGGTTTGCCACACGATCGGCGGCACGACGGCGCAAGCAACCATTGGCCCGTCGCTGACCCACTTCAAGAGCCGGGCAACGATCGCCGCGGGCACACTGGCCAACACCCGCGAGAACGTCGAAGGGTGGATCGCCAATCCGCAGGCAATCAAACCCGGCACACGCATGCCGGCCGTCCCACTCAAGCCGGCCGAGCTCACCGCGCTGGTCTCGTATCTGGAGACGCTCAAGTGACCCCGCGCGACGAGAATCGCACGCTCCCGGCGGACGTCACACTCGCCGACGAGGAGCTCGAGCGCGAAGCGTCTCGGCTCGACGCCGTATGGCAGACGAAGCGCGGGTTGTGGGGCTGGCTGACGACCGTCGATCACAAGGAGATCGGCCGGCGCTATCTCGTGACGACGTTCTTGATGTTCATTGCCGGCGGCATCGAAGCCGCGTTCATGCGGACGCAGTTGATGCGGCCCGGGAATACCCTGCTCGGTCCGGACAAGTACAACCAGCTCTTCACCACGCACGGCACGACGATGATGTTCCTGTTCGCCGTGCCGATCATGACGGCGATGGGCATCTACTTCGTGCCCCTGATGGTCGGCGCGCGGAGCATCGCCTTCCCGCGACTCAACGCGTTCGGGTATTGGACGTACGTCGTCGCCGTGGTGTTCCTCTACGTCTCGCTGTTCGCGAACACGGCGCCGGACGTCGGATGGTTCGCGTACGTGCCGCTCTCCGGCCCGCAGTATTCGCCGGGCCACCGCGTGGACGTCTGGGCGCAGGTCGTGACGTTCACGGAGATCGCGGCGCTCGTCGCCGCCGTGAACATCATCGTGACGGTGTTCAAGATGCGCGCGCCCGGCATGTCGCTCAACAGGGTGCCGTTGTTCGTGTGGGCGCAGCTCGTCGTGTCGTTCATGATCGTGTTCGCCATGCCGTCGGTCGCCACGGGGAGCACGCTCATGCTCGCCACCGATCGCGCGATCAACATGCACTGGTTCAACCCCGCCGAAGGCGGCGACGCGCTCCTCTGGCAACACATCTTCTGGTTCTTCGGGCATCCGGAGGTCTACATCATCTTCCTGCCCGCGCTCGGCTTCATCACGCCGATCGTCGAGACGTTTTCGCGGCGGAAGGTGTTCGGCTATACCGCGCTCGTCATGTCGAACATCACGACGGCGTTCTTCTCGTTCGGCCTGTGGGTGCACCACATGTTCGCCACGCCGATTCCCGAGCTCGGGCAAAGCTTGTTCACCGCGGCGAGCATGCTGATCGCCATTCCGACCGGGATCCAGATCTTCTGCTGGCTCGCCACCATCTGGTCGGGGCGTCCGGAGCTTCGGACCCCGATGCTGTTCGTCCTCGGCTTCTTTTTCACGTTCGTGAATGGCGGCATCACCGGTGTGATGCTCGCGTCGGTCGCGTTCGACAAGCAGGCGCACGACACCTTCTTCGTCGTCGCGCATCTGCACTACGTGCTGATCGGCGGCGGCGTGATGCCGTTATTCGGGGCGTTCTACTTCTGGTTCCCGAAGATCACCGGACGAATGCTCAGCGAGACCATGGGCAAGGTGAACTTCTGGCTGTTCGTCATCGGCGTGAACGTCGCGTTCTTCCCGATGCACGTGCTCGGTCTCAACGGCATGCCGCGACGAGTTTACACCTACCTCCCGGAAACCGGTTGGGGACCGCTCAATCTCGTCGCCACACTTGGCGCGTACGCGATCGCGGTGTCCGTGGTGGTGTTCATCGCCAACGTCATTCGCTCGTTGCGTCGGGCTCCCGACGCGGGCCCGAATCCGTGGGATTCGTCGGGACTCGAGTGGGCTGTGTCGTCGCCGCCGCCGCCCTACAACTTCGTCCACACGCCGATCGCCACGAGCCGCCATCCGCTGTGGGACACGGCGATCGATTTGCCGGTGATCACCGGACTGCGTTCCGATCGGCGTGAAGTGCTGCTGACGACGGCATTCGACGCGCGGCCGGAATCGAGGCACTACCATCCGGCCGACTCGATCTGGCCGGTGTATCTCGCCGGTTGCATGGCGGTCGTCTTCATCGGTTCGATCTTCTCGCCGTATTTCGTGCTCGGCGGCCTTGGCCTATCGCTCATCGGTCTCGCCGGCTGGGGGTGGACGGGCGCGCAGGACCGTGAGCGCGAACGCGTTCAAGTCCACCAGTCGATCGTGGACACCGCATGAGACGCCTTCGTCCCGCCGGCGACGCCGGTGAGCTCCCGACCGTCACATTCGGTTCCAAGAGCCTGATGTGGTGGGGCACGCTCGGCTTCATCGTCATCGAAGGATGGACGATGGCGCTGCTCGTCGTCTCCTACTTCTACATACGACAGAACTACGAGACGTGGCCGCCGCTGCGCACGCCATACCCGAGCCTCGTCATTCCGAGCATCAATGTCGTGGTGATGCTCGTCAGCTGCGTTCCCGCGTACATCGTCTCCAACGCGGCGAAGCGACTGGACGAGCCTGCGGTCAAGCGCTGGCTCGTCGTGCAGTCGATTGCTGTCGTCCCGACGGTCGTCCTTCGCTGGTGGGAGCTTTGGGCAATCAACACGCGGTGGGATACGACGGCGTACGGCTCCGCCGCATGGACCATCGTCGGGTTTCACACGTCGCTGCTCGTTCTCGACGTCGTCGACACGCTCGGGTTGACGCTCTTCTATTTCATTCGACCCATGCCGGTCCGCTCGTTCAGCGACACCGTCGACAACTCGAATTACTGGTACTTCACCGTCGCGCTGTGGATCGCGATCTATCTCATCGTCTATGTCGGCCCGCGAATCATCTGAGTCGCTCTTTCGAACCACCACCGACGAGAGCGCCGCCGGCTTCACGCGCTGGCCTGGGCTGCTGAGCCTGACCCTTGGCACTCTTCTCGGTCCGATCGCCGCGCTGCTCAATCAGGAATTGATGTACAGCGTCAACATGTGGGCGTGCGGTCACCGTATGCCGGCCGTCGTTCATATCGTACCGGTCCTCTGCCTTTCGCTCGCGGTCGGCGCCGGCCTCATGGCCCTGAGAGATTGGCGGGCCGTCGGCCGCGGTGTGGAGGACGAAGAGGCCACCATCGCTACGCGCACGAGATTCGTCGCGCTGCTCGGTATGTCGATCAGCTTCTTCTCGTCGCTCGTCATTCTGGCAATGTGGGCGGCGGCCTTCGTCTTCGACCCATGCATGCGCGCCTGATCGGTCCCGCGCTGCTCCACGCTGGAATTCTGTCGCTCGGCTGGGACCTCGAGCCGGGCATCCTCATCCCGCTCGTCGTTCTCGCGGTGTTGTACTTCCGTGGCGTACGGGTGGTGGGCGGCGTGAAGCGCGTTCCAGGTCTCGTATGGTTCGCCGGCGGATGGTTGGTGCTTGCGGCGTCACTGCTCTCTCCACTCCACGCCGCCTCCGAGCAGCTTTTCGCCGCGCACATGGTCCAGCACGAGCTGCTCATGGTCGTCGCGGCGCCGCTCCTCGCGTTGTCGCGGCCGTTGCACGTGCTGCTCGACGGTGTCCCCTCGTCGTTGCGTGGGCGCGTTGAGGTCCTCGTCGACCGGCCACCCGCCCGTCGTGCGTGGCGAACGTTGAACCGGCCGCTCGAAGCATGGTTGATCCACGGAGTCGTGATCTGGGTCTGGCATATCCCCGTCTTGTTTCAAGCCACGCTGTCGAACGACGCCGTTCACGCCGCGCAGCATCTGTCGTTCCTCGGCAGCGGGTATCTGTTTTGGGCGAGCCTCGTCGCGGACGATTATCCCGAGCGCGGCGGCCTCGCGATTCTCTCGCTCTTTACCACCGCGGTGCACACCGGCGTTCTCGGTGCGCTGATCAGCTTCTCGCGTTACCCGTGGTACGCCGCGTACGCGAGGCGGGCCGCGGCCTGGGGGATGACCCCGCTCGCCGACCAGCAGCTCGCGGGACTGATCATGTGGATTCCGGCGAGCGCGGCCTATCTGATCGCCGCGCTGTTGATCGTGCGGCGCTGGTTGCGCGCGTCGGAGACGACGGTGAGTCGCCGCGAGCGGGAGGCGTTTGGCCCGATCGCTCGCTGATCGCGTGGCATGAAGCGGATCCTCGACCTCGCGCTTGGCATCGTCACCAGCGTCGGCGGCTTTCTCGAGATCGGCTCGATCGCCACCGCGGCGCAGGCGGGGGCGTCATTCGGCTTCCAGCTCGCCTGGGCGATCGCGCTCGGGACGCTTTGCATCGCGTTCCTGGTCGAGATGGCCGGACGCTTCGCCGCGGTGAGCAAGCACACCATTGCCGACGCGATGCGTGAGCGATTCGGCGCACCGTTTTTCACGACGCTCGCCGCCATCATGCTCGGTGTCAGCCTCCTCGTCATGGCCGCCGAGGTTGGCGGTGTCGGCGCCGCGCTGGAACTGGCGACGGGTATCTCCATTCCGATCTGGGCCATCCCCGTCGCTCTCGTGGCCTGGGCGCTTCTCTGGTACACGACCTTCGGCGTGATCGAGAACGGCGTGTCGCTGCTCGGGCTCGTCACCGTGGCGTTCGTCGTCGGCGCCGTGAAGTTGCACCCGCAGTACGGTGAAGTAGCGCGCGGTCTCATCCCGACGTTGCCGAAACAGGACGCAGCGAAGTACTGGTTCACCGCCGTCAGCATCCTCGGCGCGTCGATCAGTCCATACCTGTTCTTCTTCTATTCGTCGGGCGCGATCGAGGACAAGTGGGATACGACCTATCTCTGGTCCAACCGCGCGATCGCCGCCATCGGTATGGGCTTCGGCGGATTTCTGTCGATCGCGGTGCTCGTGCTGGCCGCGCTGATCTTCCATCCGCACAACATCGAGGTCGAGCACTATCAGCAGCTGCCGGAGCTGCTGACGCCCGTGCTGGGACGAGCGGGTTTTTGGTTGGTCGTCGCGTCACTGGCGATTGCTTGCCTCGGCGCGACGCTCGAGATCGCCCTTGCTCTGGCGTACCTCGTCGCCCAAGGACTTGGCTGGACCTGGGGTGAAAACGTGAAGCCGCGTGAAGACGCGCGCTTCTGCCTGTTGTACACGGTGCTCGTCTTCGCCGCGTCGCTCTTCAGTCTCGCCGGCGCCGATCCGCTCAAGATGACGCAGATCTCGATGGCCCTCACCGCGGCGTCGCTGCCGATCGGCGTACTGCCGTTTCTCGTGCTGATGAACGACAGGCAGTATCTGGGCGATCACACAAATCGTGTCGCCGGCAACGCTATTGTCATGGTGATCAGCGTGTTGGCCGGCGTTCTGGCATTGATTTCGATACCCCTCCAGATCATCGGAGGATCGTAATGCATCTCGTCGCGGAAGTCCTCGATCAACAGCTGTGCGACTCGCGCGGAAAGCCGGCGGGGCGCGTCGACGGGATCGTACTCGAGCTGCGAGACGACAAGCCGCCGCGCGTCGCCTACGTCGAAGTCAGCCCCATCACCTTCCTCTCCCGAATCAACCGAC
>Ga0310813_10000438_pt1 | contig 26531 bp, 23 predicted proteins | sample YN3metagenome_FD_203086 | JGI IMG/M metagenome (GOLD analysis project Ga0310813, IMG submission 203086) | Soil microbial communities from experimental microcosm in Duke University, North Carolina, United States - YN3 | ecosystem: Engineered > Artificial ecosystem > Soil microcosm > Unclassified...
GCGAATCGAACGCCTGGTCTTCTTCCAACTGCATCTCGGTGAGCGTCCGCTCGACCCGGTGGAGTCTCTCCCAGGAATTGTCCTCGCTCAATCGCGCGACGGCCCGATCCAAGGCCGCATGCTCCTGATCCGTCAGCCCGCTGAGCTTCGCCTTCCGGCTGAGCCGGTGATGGGTCCCGACGGCCTCGCCGACCGCTCCCAACCCCTCCGCCACCTTCTCGAAGACCGTTCCTCCGACGTTCGACGGAACGTGCTGGGTGAGATACGCCGCCTTGGCGCCCGTGCTGAAGGTGATGGCCCCGGCTTCGGGGCGGAGTTCGCCGGCGATGAGGCGCAGCAGCGTGGACTTCCCCACCCCGTTCCGGCCCACGAGGCCCACACGTTCGCCGGGGTCGATGCCCAGCGTGATGCTTTGAATCAAAGGCGGGGACCCGAATCCGAACGTCACATCGGCCAGGGTCAGCACCGACATCGAGGGAAGCCTTTCAGGATGAGGCGCGACAGTATACGCAAATCGGAGCCGGAGAACGAGCGCGGAGCCGTTCAGCGGGCTTCGATCGCGCGCACCATGGTCGCGGACTTCACGAGGGCGTGATCGGCGAAGGTCCAGACCAGTTTCTTCTCCCGGGTGACCTCGAAGGCGTGGGCGCCCTTGCCTTCCTGGCCATGAAGGAAGTTGCCGATGAGGTAGTTCCCGTTCTTGAGGACCTGCAGGCTCGTCACCCAGGTCAGGTTGACGTCCGGGACATCCTGGGCGCTCAGCTCCCAGACCACCTTCCCGGCCGGCGAGACCTCGATCACGCGCTTCTGGGTTCCGCAGGCGACGAGCGTGTTCCCGTCGGGCAGACGGAGGGCTTCGAAGACGTTGGCCAGGCCCGTGACCTCCCAGACCACCTTCCCGCTCGGGTCCACCTCGCGGGCGGCGCCTTCGGCCTCGATGGCGGCCAGGAGGTTCCCATTCGCGAGACGGTGGATGTTCCGGAGCTGCTGGTGGTACGGCTTTTCGCTCGTCGGCAGCGTGATGGACGACACGACCTCTCCCGCCGGCGAGACCTCCACGGCCTGGCAGGGCCCCTGCTCACCCAGGATCGTGTTCCCGTTGGGCAGACGTTCGCAGGAGAGGACTTGCGGGCAGCTGCTGACGCGGTCCCAGACAACCTTCTGGTCGCGATCGACTTCCCGCGCGCCGGTCGGCTTCCCGCCGTAGGCGTAGACGACGTGTCCGTTCGGGAGCATCTGGAACATCACGCAGAGGCTCGGGACCTTGTGCTCCCAGACGATCTTCCCTTCGGGCGAGACCTCGATGAGGCGGTTGCCTCCGGGGCCCTGATACTGCGCCACCATGATGGATCGACGGTCCTGCGGCGGCGCGGCGAAGGAGGCCGGAACCCCGCTCGGGATCCAGCAGCAGGCGAGGAGGAGGATGGCCAGGTTCTGTTTCGTCATCAGGCCGGCAAGTCTACTGCCGGGCCTGTTGCCACGCCAGCTTGACCTGATCGAAGACGCCGGCCGCTTCGGCCTCGCGCTTGAGATAGGCGCCGTCGATCCGGCCGGCGTTGTGGCGCAGGAGCTCGACGAGCACCGCGCGATCGGCGCCCAGGAGGATCAGGTCCTCGCAGGTGGCGACCAGCATCCCGACGGAAAGGACGTCCCCCGGCTGGGCCCGCGTAATGACCTGCGCGTGAAAGGGGGTCGTTTTTTCCGTGATGTCGACCGTCGCGGTGGCTCCGAGTTTCGCGTCGGTGTACCGCAAGCGCAGAGGGCTGTCGGGCGACGTCTGGAAGCCTTCGCCTCGCGCGGCGCTCAGGAGAGACTCGCGCTGCTCCGGACCCGAGGAGAACAAAACCTCGACGCCGCCGGGCTCACGCTTCACGCCCCAGGCTTGATGCGCGACGGCGCCGATCGCCACGGCCTTCAAGCCGAGACCTCCGGCAGCCGCCGTGATCTTGCGGAGGCCCTTGACCATCACCTCAGTCGTGTTCGACATGATCAGTGATGATACAGCCTCAAGAAGATTTGGGGTTGGGAATCAACGGCCGTGGGACCCTACACTCCCCATTGCCGAGGTGAATCGTTTCCGGTCGCACGACGGGCGGGGCGGTCCCACGGCCGCTGCGAGAGTAACACGACGGCCGCAACTTGCAAGAGGGCAAAATTCGAGAAGGTCCGGGATCCTCAGGCGACCTGATGGCGAAAGCGGCGGATCATCAGCGACACCATCAGGGCCGTCACGATGCCGTAGCCCATGATGAAGATCCCGGCGGGAATGCCTTGCTCGAACTGGCTCGCCAGGATCGACTCGCCAAGCACCGTCGGATGCAGCGCCTCCAGCAGCCCGCCCGGGCAGGACTGCCGCAACACGGGCAGACCCAGGAGCATGCCCCAGACCACGGACGCGGCCAGCAGGAACGCCGCCCGCTGGGTCCGGAGATAGAGGGAGGCGACGGCGGCGAGCACGTACGAGAAGAACACGTACGCCAGCACGGGAACCGTCAAGGCCAGGTGCGGCGACTGCCTCCCGAGCAGAAACTCCACCATCAGAATCGTCCAGCACAGGAAGGCCACGCCTTCGATCGCGACGATCCTGGAAAGGAGTTTGGCCCAGACAAACTGGGCGTTCGTCACCGGAAGCGTGAAGAGAACCTCGAGATGTCGGCCCTCCTTGTCCCGGATGAAGAGCTCCGCGCCCGAGGCCATCGCCAGCCCGGTCAGCACCAGCAACCAGCCGCCCAGAATCGATCCCGACGAGACCCCGCCCACGGAGCCGCTCAGGAGGAGGAGCAGCGGCAGCACGGCCGCCACCGTCGTCCGGCGGGTCCAGCCCAGACGGGAGATCGTCTGGCAGGCGACCTCCTTCCACAGGAGCGGGTAGCTGTCCCAGACCCGGCGCCGCTCCAGCGAGGGAAGCCCCGGCCCCTGCTCCGACGCCGCCATCCCGCGCGGCGCCAGCAGCTCGTCGAGCGTGCTCGAGATCGACAGGTGGCCGGCGGCGCTCATGACATACACCTGGGCGAGGAGCAGCGAGCCGATCGACGCGCCGATCCAGCCATAGCCCGGAAGCTCTCCGAAGAACGCCGTGTTCGACGCACCGATCGCCGCCACCGCCGGATGAATCAGGCACGCGATGAACACCACCACCTCGGATCGGGTGACGGCGAAGAGGATGCTCGTGACCAGGATCAGCGCGATGGCCGGCGCGAAGAGCGTGACGACGGCCGCGACGGCGGCCCGCGTCGGCGTCCGCGAGCGCAGCGCGGCGTAAAGGCCCATCGACGACGCCAGCGCCGCGAGCGCGATCGAGATCGAGGAGCTCCAGAGCAAGTCCCAGGCTCCGACGCCGCCCAGATACGCCGCGACCGCGAGCGGCGGGAGCCCCGCCAGGACCACCATGGTCGCGTGGACCATGACCGCCTTCCACTTCCCCAGCGCGATCCGCCATCCCGAGAGAGGCGTCAGGAGCATCAGCTGCAGGGTCCCGGTCCGCGCTTCCCGGAGCAGGAGATCGGCGGCCAGGTGGGCCATCGCGAAGGTCACGTAGGCCATCTGCAGAAGGATCGACGTCGAGAAGAGAAGGCGGCCCAGGACGGCGAAGCGCGACGTGTTCCCCGATTCTCCGAAGGCCTTCAGAAAGGCGTAGAGCAGGAGCCCCACCAGGGCCACGTAGATCATCCGGCCGGCATAGATCCCCCAGCGGCGGGAGAGCCCTTCCAGGTCCTTCTTGAAGACGGGATCCAGCACCGGCCGGTAAAGCCTGGCGCAGGTCGAGAGAAAGGACATCCAAAGGATCCTAGCACGCCGCCGGAGCGCTCAGCGACCGATCCGCGCGAAGAATCCCTCGCTGACCCATTCGCCGAAGCACTGGCGGATGTGGGTCTGGAGCTCGGACGCCGTGCCCTTCCAGCGACGCGCCGCCGCGGCCACCGCCTGCGAGACCGTGCGTCCCCGCCGCAGCGCCGCGAGCGCGTCGAAGCCGGCTTCCCGGAGATCAAGCCGGCAGACCTTGAACTCCTTCCGGTACACGGCGATCCAGGAGCGCTTCCGCCGCAGCGGCGGAACCGGGTCCCGCTCCTGGCGCACCGCGTCGACGTAGGGGTTCGCGTCGTGATCGAGCGCCAGCAGCCTCAACGTCGGCACGCAGTCCAGCCGCGCGCCCGCCAGCGCCTCGGGCGTCAGGCGGGCGAAATCGGCCGTGCGGAGCGGCTCGACCGCTTCGCCGTCGAAGACTTCCGACATCGCGACCTCGAGCCGCGCCAGGTCCAGGGCCGCGCGGCCCGACAGGAACTCGGGCAGCTTCCGCCCCAGCCCGTTGAGCGAGCGGCTCCGCGACGGGTGCCGCTCCAGGTAGGACCGGCAGGTCCGCTGGAAGGCCCGCTGCCCGAGCCGATGCGCCAGCGCCGGGAAATCCTCTTCGAGCGCCTCGACGAGGCGCGCCATGTAGGCGTCGACGTAGATGCCCAGCCGCTGCTCGGGCCCGAGCGTCCGGGACGGCAGGAGATGCTGCTTCGCGGGCGCGAGGCGCCGCTCCCGCGTTTCGTGCGGCGCCACGACGCTCGCCTGGAACCACCCGAGCGTCGCGTCCAGCTTAGGCGGTCGCAAGATCGGCCTCCATGTGCTTGCGCGCCTTCAGGACCTCGCGGTGGACGACCGGGAACGCCGGAATCTCTTCGTCCCACTCCAGCAGCGTCGGGCGGCCCCCCGTCAGACGATGGGCCAGGCGGTAGAGCTTCCAGACCGGATCGATCACGGGCCCGACGTGCGTGTCGAGGATGTGGGTGCCGAAGTTCGTGTGGCCGGCGATGTGGACGTAGGCGATCCGCTCGGGCGGGATCGCGCGCACGTAGGCCTGGGGGTCGAAGCCGTGGTTGTAGGAACTCACGTAAACGTTGTTCACGTCCAGGAGCAGGCCGCAGTCGGCCTCCTCGGCCATGCGGGCGATGAACTCCCACTCGGGCATCGACGAGCTCGTGAACTCCACGTAGCTGGAGGGATTCTCGAGGATGAGCGGGCGCTCGAGGACGTCCTGGATCTGCCGGATCCGCCGGACCATGTGCCGCAGCGCCTCCTCCGTATACGGCAGCGGCAGGAGGTCGTGCAGATTGCGCCCCGCCACGCCGGTCCAGCAGACGTGGTCAGAGACCCAGACGGCGCGGACCCGCTCCGCGAGCGCCTTCACCTTGGCCAGGTAGGCCCGGTCGATCGGGTCGGTCGAGCCGACCGACATCGACACGCCGTGCAGCACGATCGGGTAGCGCGCGGCGACCTGATCGAGCACGAACGCGGGCCGTCCGCCGGTGTCGAGGAAGTTCTCCGTGACGATCTCGAACCAATCGACGGCCGGCTTCTTGTCGAGAACGTGGCCGAAGTGGACGGTCCGGAGGCCGACGCCGAGGCCGAGGTTGGGACGGTCGAAGCGGGTCCGCACCGAGTCTAATGCTTGATGGGGACCGCGCAGCCGCCCTTGCCTTTGCAGCTGTTCTTCCCGGCGCAGCCGTTGTCGCTGCTCTTGCAGCCGCCCAGCCCCTTGCAGGCGTTTTTGCCCTTGCACTCATGGCGGTCCGCCGCCAAGGCGCAGCCGCCCTTGCCCTTGCAGCTGTTCTTGCCCGCGCAGCCGTTGTCGCCGCTCCGGCAGCCGCCCATGCCCTTGCACGCGTTCATGCCCTTGCAGGCGTGGTGATCGACCGGCTGGTCCTCGCTCGCGCATCCCGAGAGAACGACCGCGCCGCCGACGAGCCCGGCCGCCGCGGCCGAGACGACTTTCCCGAATTCCCGACGACTCATCCGATTCTTCATGCTTCCTCCAATGGGTGTTCATCCGGTCTACGGATGAGCCGTCGGATCGGATCTCCGGCGCCATCTGAATATACTCCGTCCCACGGGAAAAAGAACGGGGCCGGCCCCGTCCTCGGACGAAGCCGGCCCCTTTGCAGGCGAGATGAAGCGGGACGTCAGCGCCAGTACCCGGCGATCCAGACGTGCCCGTTGCCGCGCCGCTCCCAGCGTCCTTCGACCCAGACCACGTTCGCGCGGGGGGGCATGACCCAGCGGCCCGCCACCCACACGTGCCGGTGGCCGTCCCAGGACCAGTAGCCGTTGATCCACACGTGGGCCGCCGACGGCCTGACGATGATGACTTCCTTCTGCGGCGGAGGCGGCGCCTCCTGAACGATGATGACCTCCTCGTGCCGCGCGGGCCTCTCTTCGACGATCACTTCCCGCCGGGGCGGCGGTTCTTCATGCACGTGGACCCGGCAGCCGAAGGGACACACGGCCGCCGCCGCCAGGCCCACCCATCCGTACCATTTCATCATGGTGCTCCTTTCACGAACCAAAGGTGCTGGTTCAACACGCCGTACGACCGAAAGTCGCCGACAATCCCGCCGCAAAGAGCGTTCCAACGCAATATGGTCCGAATTGGGCGAAAATGCGTCGCTGGATTCTCAGATTTGAGAAGAAACGGGGAGGATTCTCGCAAAACTGCGAACGGCTCAGTCGCGGGAGACGTCTTCCGCGAAGATCCGCAGGCCGCGAGCGCGCTCCCGCAGCTCGCGCGCCTCCCGGAGCTTCGCCTCGAGACGCTTCATCTCCGCGTCGACCTGCTCCTGCGTGCGCCGGAGCTGGCCCCGCGTGAGCGACTGCACGTCCTTCAGGATGGACTGCACGTCGACGGGCTCCACGGGCGGGAGGGCCTTCCCCGCCGCCGCCCGGCAGCGTTCCTGGTGGGCCTGGAGGCGGCGCTCGACTTCCCGGGCGTCGCGCGACCGAGCGGCCACCCATCCGCGGTAGGCATCCCACTGGGCGGCCTCGTCCCACGTGCCCGTGCGGCCGAGCAGATCCAGGCAGCCCTTCCAGTCGGCGCCGGCCGCGCTGTCCCCCACCGCGAGGAAGCCGTCGACGCCCGCGATCGCGTGGCGGCGGCAGACGTCCCCGTAGCGCGACAGCAGCTCCTGCATGCTGCGCACCTGGATCAGGCGGTCCGGAAGCGCGACGCGGATCCGGCCGTCGTTGAACTGCGTCACCGTGACGCTCTCGCCGCCGACGTTCCGCGTGATGCTGACCCGGACGCCCGCGTCCTCGGGGGCCGGCTCGGCGGGCGCCTCCTCGCCGAGGCGCTGCGCGATGCTGCGCGACGCCACCGCGATGGTGCGGGCCGCCGGATCGTCCTCGCCGCGCTCCGCCAGCACGTCGCGGGCCCGGCCGAGATCTCTCTGGATCTCCGAGTGGACCACCCGCAGCTCGGCGCCGCGGCTCTCGCGCTCGCGGATCCGCTCCGCCACCTGCGCGACCTGCTCCCGCGGCGGGCGGGAGAGCGCCACCGCGCAGGCGACGATGCCGACCGAGAGGCCGATCGCCAGCACCGCCGCCCAGCGGGGCGCCGGCACGGCCGGCCGGCGGATCGCCGCGATCACCGCGTCGGCGGTGCGGCGGCGCTCGACCACGGAAGGCCGGGCGCCTTCGACGGAGAGCGCGTCGGCGAGGGTCCCGTGCCAGTCCCGGAGGTCCTCGAGCTCCAGGCCGCAGGAGGGGCACCAGTCGAGGTGCTCGCGCACCTCGATCTCCTCGCCGGCCTCGAGCTCGCCGTCGAGCAGCGCGTCGAGCGCCTCGCGCACGTCGCGGCAGGTCATGGGCGTTCGGGCTCCGAAACGAGCTTCTTCAGGCGCCCGCGCGCCTCGAAGAGGCGGGAGCGGACGGTGCCGACGGGACACTCCATGGCGCGGGCGATGTCGGCGTACGACATGCCGTCCACGTGGAAGAGGACCAGGGTCGTGCGCAGTTCCTCGGGGAGCTCGCGGACCCGGTCCAAGACGTCGCGGACCTGGCGGTCGATTGTCGGCGGCGGCGGCGCCGCGAGGCGCTCTCCGTCCTCGGGCAGCGGCGCGAGCCGCCACTTCTTCACGCCGCGGAGGAAGAGGGAGGCCTGGTTGCGCAGGATCGAGACGAGCCAGGTGGACAGCTGGGCGTCCCCACGGAAGCGGGGGAGCGCCTTCACGGCGGCGAGGAAGGTCTCCTGGGCAAGGTCGGCGGCGGCGTCGGCGCCCGCCAGCGTCCAGGCCAGCCGGTAGATGCGGTCATAGTGCCGCGCCACGAGCGCGTCGAGCGCCTCCCGCCGTCCGGCGCGGCATCCCGCGAGGAGTTCCGATTCGCTCCAGGACATCATGAAGGTCGGGCTCGTCGCCTCGGGCGCCGCGCCCTCTACAGTAGTCATACGGACATCCTGCCCGGAGCATTAGTAGCGGCGGAGGGGGCAGAGGTTCGCGGATTTGCAGATTTTCGTTCCCCTCCCTCCGAGGGAGGGGTCGGGGGTGGGTGACGAATCTTCCCGGGTTCCGAGTTCGGGGTTCCTGGTTCCGGATTAGTTCGGGAAGAACGCCCCGCTGCCCAGCGAGCCCGTGAGGGTGAGCGAGCCGCCGTCCGTGGCGCCGATGTCGCCGCCCGCCGCGTTCTTGCCGTCGAACCAGACGTCGCCGCCCCGCGCCAGGACGCTCCCGCCCGTTGCGGTAATCGTCCCGAGGTTCTGGACGATGCCCACGCCTGCGGTGTCCGGCGTCCCGGTCAGCCCTCCGGCCGCGTCGAAGACCAGGCAGAGCGTCAGCGTCCCCGTCGAGTCCGCGGGAGCCACGCCGCCGTTGTTGCGCGCGAAGCCGCCGATCGTGCCCGAGCCGCCCGAGACGTTGATGACGGATCCGGAGGTCAGCGTAATCGCCCCGCCGACGGCGTTCGAGTCGCTGTCGGAATTCACCACGACCTGTCCCCCCAGGCCGCCAGCCCCGCTCGGGCTCGACCCTCCGAGGGCTGAAATCGTGCCGCTGATCGAGACGGGCTGGTCGACCGTGGAGATTAGTACTCGCCCGCCGATCCCTCCCGCGGTGGTGGTGGTGGCGGCACCGCCGGTCGCGCTGACGAACGAGCCCGGCAGCAGGGTCACGGAGCCGAGCGCGCTCGACGCCGTGAAGCTGACGGTGCCGGCGTCCGTTCCGGGCGTGCCGCCTCCCGTATTCAGTCCGGATCCGCCGTCCACGACAATCGACGCCGAGCTCGTGATGCTGCCGGGGGTGGACACGGTCACGTTGCGTGCGGCGCCCGCCGCGGCCTGCGCGGATCTGCCGGCGGCCGAGATAGAGCCGGAGAGGTCAATGTTCCCGATGACCGCCGAAATCGTGATGTCGCCGGCGTTGCCGCCGCCGCCGTTACCGCCGCCGACGGTCGACATCGTCGCCGAACACGTGATGCCGCCCAGCGCCCCCGCCTTCACGGTCTTGATGTTAATCGTCGCCCCGTTGCCTCCGGGAAAGCCTTCAGTGAATCCGCCTTCGGCCGTAATGATGCCCCCGACGATCAGGTCTCCGGTCGGGGTGGTATTGGCCGCGTCGATGAGGAGCGACACGGCTCCGGCCGCTCCGCCGCCGGCGCCGCCCGAGCTGAGGATCCGGGCGCCGAACGTCAGATCGCCCCCGGACTGGAGGGTGACCGCCGCGCCCGACCCTCCCGCGAGGCTGCCGACGGGTATTCCGCCGCTGGAGTCCAGCAGGGTCGACAGCGACGGGACGGACAGCGAATGGTTGCTCAGATTGCCCGCGCCGTTGGCGTCGGTCTTAATGGAAATCGCCCCCCCGCCGCCGCCGCCGGCGCTGCCCGGATTATTCGCGTCTCCGCCGCGGGCGATCAGCGAGGAGCTCACCGAGATGTTCCCGTCGATGCTGGCGATATCGAAGGATCCGGCATTGCCGCCGCCGCCGACGCCGGGACCGCCCCGGATTGAGAAGGTCCCCTGCCCGAGTTCGAGCGAGGAGACGCGCGTTCCCGTTCCCAGGTTCACGGCGCCCCCGTTTCCTCCCGTCAAGGCGCCCGCGCCGACCGCGTTGGCCGTCGCGCTCCCGCCGCTGTTCGTGATGGAGCCGTAGATCCGGTACGGGGCGGCCGTGTTGGCGGTGAACGAGCCCCCGTTGCCGCCGATCGCGCCGTCCACGAATCCCTGGGAGCTTCCCCCGGTCATGCTGATGGTCGCGGAGATGTCGGCCCCGCCGTTGCCCTTCAGGGTTACGGCGCCGCCGTTCCCGCCCGTGGGGCTGGTGGTGACCGCGTTCGCCGAGCCGCCGTTGGCCGTGATGGGAGCGTAGACGGCGAGCTGATTGCCCGCCTGCAGCGTGACGGCGCCGCCGTTTCCGCCGGCGGTCGTGCCGTTCCCGCCGGCCGTGAAGATCGATCCGCCGGTGAAGTAGATGAAGCTGCCGCCGACCGCCGTCGTGTCGAGCATCACGGCGCCGCCGAGGCCCCCCGCCGCCGCAGCTTCCGTCTCCCCGCTGGTATCAATCGATCCCGTCATGACGATCCGGTTCGCATTCAACGTCACCGCGCCGCCGTTGGGATTGTCCGGCGCGCCGGCCGTGCCGGAGGCCCGGATGACGCCGAGGACGTAGATGGTCCCCGCTGGGGCGTTGATCGTGATGCCGTTCGTGGTCGCGCCGGCGCCGCGCTCGGCGATCAGGGTCCCGAAGATCACGACGTCGCCGCTGTTGGTGGTGATGACCGCGGGGTTGGCGGCGCCGCTGATCTGGAGCGTCGAGGAGACCAGGATGTTGCCCGCCACGGTCGTTCCGATCATGCCGTTGGTCAGCTCCGTCCCGGTCCCCGGGGCCGACGGCAGCGCGGGCGCGGCCGGAATGGTCGCGCCGCTCCCGAGGTTGACGGTCCCGGTCGCGAAGGCCTGGACGCTGCCGCCCGTTCCCGCCGTCGCCACGACGAGGCTGGGCGCGAACGTGCCGCCGCCCTCGGAGGTGAGGCTGAACGCGTCGGCGCTGGCGGACACGGTGACCTTGACCACCGTGGGATCCTCGTGGCAGCCCGCGAGCGCGAGCAGGCCCAGCACGACACCAGCGAGACGTCGGGAGATCATCGATGGAATCCTCATTTGAGAAGGGATCAGTATATAGAGCACTCCCCGTTAAGGAAAGTTTCGCACGCGGGGCCCGAGGTTAAACGCCGGGGGCGGGTGCGGGGTTGGGTCGGAGGGGATTGCGCCAGCGGCGGACCGAATCGGCCACGATGACGACCAGGCAGGCCACCATGACCGCGGTCAGGAAGAGGTTCAGGCCCCACTTGAAGTGGTCCTGCGCGGGGTCCCGGAAGCGCGCGAGGAAGCCGGTCTTCTCGTTGAAGACCATCTGGTAGGCCGCCGTCAGGGTGGTGGTCATGACGAACGCCATCGGCAGCAGCGTCACCCAGGCGTAGCGGCCGCGTCCCGCGTTGACCATCACGGTGGTGGCCACCGAGAGCGCGATGGCGGCCAGCAGCTGGTTGGCGATCCCGAACATCGGCCAGATGGTGTCGATGGAGCCGGTCCAGATGAAGTAGGACCAGAAGAGGACCACGAGGCCCGTGGAGATCACCGCGCCCGGCACCCAGTCCTGGCGCCCGAACTTGGGGTGGATGCGCCCCCCGAGCTCCTGGACGATGAAGCGCGCGATGCGGGTGCCGGTGTCGATCGTGGTCAGGATGAAGAGCGCCTCGAACATGATGGCGAAGTGGTACCAGAACGAGATCAGCTTCGAGAACCCCGGCAGGCCCGAGAAGATCTTCGAGATGCCGACCGCGAGCGAGACGGCGCCGCCCGAGCGGCCCTGAAGCTGCTCGCCCACGCCCTTCTCGAAGGAGCCCAGCTCGTGCGGCTCGCCGAACTCGGCCGTGCCCGCCTTCACCATCTGGTCGTGGAAGCCCGGCTGCCGCGCGAGGTCGACGTTGATCGAGAAGTAGTCGCCGGGCTGCAGCGAGCAGGCGGCGATCAGCGCGACGACGCCCACGAGGCCCTCGATGAGCATCGCGCCGTAGCCGATCATCCGCGCCTGCCCTTCCTTTTCGATCATCTTCGGCGTGGTGCCCGAGGAGACGAGCGCGTGGAAGCCCGAAATCGCGCCGCACATGATCGTGATGAAGACGAAGGGGAAGACCTTTCCGGGGACGATCGGACCTCCGCCCGCGCAGAACGTCGTCGTCGCCGGCATGTGGAGCGTCGGGTTCACGATCAGCACGCCCAGCACGAGCCCCGCGATCGTGCCGATCTTGAGGAAGCTCGAGAGGTAGTCGCGCGGGCAAAGGAGGAGCCACACCGGGAGCACCGAGGCGACGAAGCCGTAGATCGCGATCGCGACGGTGACGCCGTTCTTGCTCAGCGAGAAGAGGTGCTCGAGGGGCGAGCCGGGGATGAGGCTGCCCAGCCAGGTGCAGGCGAGCACCGCGACGGCGCCGATCAGCGACGCCTCGACGACCTTCCCCTTGCGGATCTTGTACATCCAGAGGCCCACGAAGAGCGCGATCGGCATCGTGCAGGCGATCGTGAAGACGCCCCAGGAGCTGCCGCGGATGAGGCGGCGCGAGCCTTCCGGCAGCGTGATCGCGGCTGTGCCACCCCAGAGAGCGAGGCCCTTCGCTTCCAGGTCAAAATCTTCCTGGACGGTCAGGCTGCTGCCGGCCGCGTACTGCAGACGGACCGGGCCGGGGATCTTCCAGATGTTCGGGTCGGCTGTAGCGGCAAGCGCCTTGCCCGGCTCCAGGACCAGGACGGTTCCCTTTGGGAATTTCAGCTCCTCGCCGCCGAGCGCCTTGACTACCACCAGGCCGAGGCCGGCGAGCGCGTTGACGACGATGAACAGGATCGCGATGGCGCAGACGACGCCGGCGACGGGGCCGATCTCTTCACGGGCGATCTCGGCGAGAGAGCGGCCGTTCCGCCGCAGCGACGCGGCCAGGATCAGGAAGTCCTGGGTGGCACCCGCGAGAACGACGCCGATGACCAGCCAGAGCAGGCCGGGCATGAAGCCGAACTGCGCGGCGAGCACGGGGCCGACCAGGGGACCCGCGCCCGAGATGGCGGCGAAGTGGTGGCCGAAGAGGACCCACTTGTTGGTCGGGTGGTAGTTCTGGCCGTCGTTGAGCAGATGGGCGGGCGTGATCCGGGAGTCGTCCAGCGCGGCGACTTTGGCGGCCAGGAAGGCGCTGTAGAAGCGGTACCCGATCGCGAGCGCGCACAACGCGGCGATCATGATCGGCAAAGCGCTCATCGGTTGGTATTGTAGTAAGCGCGCGCCCTGTTTCAATTACAGCCGAGGGAAAATGTCGAATCCGTTGGCGGTCATGCTGGTGGTCGTCGCCGTGATGTCGGCCCTGCCGGCCTGGCTCTGCGGGTCGATCCTCAAGAAGCACGCGACCAAGGACGGCGGCGCGGGCTCCGACTGGATCCCCCTGAGCCTCCTTCCCTACGGCCTCACCCGCTTCCAGCACCGCCACAAAATCGCCATCCTCTGGGGCTACCTCTTTTCGAACCTGCTCCTCGCGGCCTCCGTCATCACCCTCATCATCGTTCTGCGGCAACGATAGATCCGCCGGGCGTGTTGATCCGTACAGATCCCGGTTGTAGCGACCCGGAGCTTGCTGCATAATTTCGAGCTTCCCGATGATGCGCGGCATCGCGACCGTCCTGTTCCTCCTCGCGGGCGCCTCGGCGTTCGCCCACGACGAGAAGCTCTCCGTCTCGCGGGTCGAGGTCCGGCCCGGCGAGGTGGTCTGGACCATCGACGTCGCGCTGCAGGGTCTCCAGAAGGTCCTGGAGTTCCCCGCCGACCCGATCGACCTCTCGGAGCGCCAGCTCCAGGGCCTGAAGGGCTCGATCACCCAGTACCTGTCCAAGTGCCTGTCGCTGGAGATCAACGACCACGCCGTCGCGCTCGAGGCGGGCAGCCTGGAGCCGCTTTACGAGACCTTCGTCGCGTCGGGCGAGAAGTACATCGCCCACGCGCGGCAGCAGTTCATCGCCCGAGGCGACGGCCCCGTGCGGAAGCTGAAGCTCTCACTCGCGCTCTTCTCCACCCTCACGGACCGACACGAAGCCGTCCTCAACGTCAGCTGGGGCGGAGCGCCGAAGACATTCAAGCGCACGGGGCCGTTCGATCTCGAGCTCACCCAGGCGCGGGTGCAGCCGACCTTCTGGAGCACGGCCGGCGAGTTCCTGCTCTGGGGGATGCACCACATCCTCATCGGCTACGACCACATCGCCTTCCTGCTCGCGCTGCTGCTGGGGGCGCGGAAGATCGGCGAGATGATCCGGGTGGTGACCTCCTTCACGGTGGCGCACAGCATCACGCTGCTGCTCGCCGCGACGGACGTGATCCGCCTGCCCTCGCGGGTGACCGAATCCCTGATCGCGGCGTCGATCGTGTACGTGGCGGTGGAGAACTACTTCATCAAGGACGCGAAGCACCGCTGGGTGCTGACCTTCGCGTTCGGCCTCGTTCACGGGCTGGGCTTCTCGAGCGTGCTGCGCGAGCGCCTGCAGGACCTCGATTCGATCGCGCTGCCGGTCGTCAGCTTCAACCTGGGCGTCGAGCTGGGGCAGATCGCGATCCTGCTGGTGGTCTTCCCGCTGCTGGCCTGGATCCGGAAGGCCCCCGATACGACGCTCGAGGAGCGGCGCCAGCGCCTGCTCGTGCGGATCGGATCGGCGCCGATCTTCCTTCTCGGAATGGCGTGGCTGGTGGACCGGGTTTTCAGACTCGAGAAGATGCCCTTCTAGAGCTTCCGGTACTTCACGCCGTCCTTGGTGTCCTCGACCGACCACCCTAGCGCCTTGATCTTGTCGCGCGCCTCGTCGGCGGCCTTGAAGTCCTTGCGCTTGCGGGCCTCGAGGCGCGCGGTGGCGAGCGCGACCACCTCGTCGGGCGGCTTCTCCTCGGACGCGGTCCCGAGGATCCCGAAGACGTCGCCGAACTTCTCGAGGAGCTCGAGGGCCTGCGTCGCTTCCGTGCCGCCCATGCCCTGGTCGATCGCCTTGTTGCCTTCGTTCCGGAAGGACTGGAGGACGCCGATCGCGCCGGCGACGTCGAGGTCGTCGTCCATGCGCGCCTCGAAGTCGTGGCGGACCTTGTCGAGGTTGATGGCGCTCTTCCCGCCGGGCTTCTTCGCGGCGTCCTGGAGGCGGCGGCGGAACTCGACCAGGTAGCCGAGCGCCTTGCGGGAGTCCTCGAAGGACTGCCAGGAGAAGTTCACGCGCTCGCGGTAGCGGGTCGAGACCAGCGTGTAGCGGATCTCCTGGGGCGTGTAGCCCTTGTCGACCATGTCCTTCACGAGGACCACGTTGCCGAGGCTCTTGGAGATCTTCCTCCCGTCCCACATCATGTGGCGGGCATGCATCCAGTGCCGCACGAAGGGCTTCCCCGTGGCGGCCTCGGCCTGGGCGATCTCGGCCTCGTGGTGCGGGAAGATGTTGTCCTCGCCGCCCGTGTGGAGGTCGAAGGTCTCGCCGAGGTACTTCATGGACATCGCGGAGCACTCGATGTGCCAGCCCGGGAAGCCGCGCCCCCACGGGGCGTCCCACTGCATCAGGTGCTTGTCGTCGGTCTTCCAGAGCGCGAAGTCCGCGGGATGGCGCTTCTCGTCCTTCTCCTTGCCGACGCGGCCCGACTCGCCGACCTTGATGGTCTCGAGCGAGTTGCCCGACAGCTTCCCGTAGCCGGGGAACTTCGTGACGTCGAAGTAGACGTTGCCGCCGACCCGGTAGGCGACGCCCTTGTCGAGCAGCTTCTGGACGAGCGCGATCATCTCCGGGATGTGCTCGGTCGCGCGGGTGAACTTCATCGGGTCGCGCATCAGGAGCGTCTTCCGGTCGGCGTAGAAGCGGTTCATGAAGTGCTCCGCGACCTGCATCGCGGTCCACTTCATCTGCCGGGCCATGACGTCGATCTTGTCCTCGCCCGAGTCGATGTCGTCCTGGGTGAGGTGGCCGACGTCGGTGATGTTGATGATCTGGGTGACCTTCCAGCCCTTGAACTCGAAGTAGCGGCGCAGCGTGTCGGCGAACGCGAAGGTGCGGTAGTTGCCGACGTGCTGGTCGCCGTAGACCGTGGGTCCGCAGTTGTACATCGTGACGTGCCCGGACTCGGCCGGCGCGAACGGCTCCAGCTGGTGCGTGAGGGTGTTGTAGAGCTTCATAAGGGTTTCAGCTCGGCGACCGCGTGGCACTCGATGGCCTCGCGGGCGCCCACATAGCCCAGCCCCTCGTTGGTCTTCGCCTTCACGTTCACCTGCGGGCAGCCGGTGAGGGCGGCGACGCGGGAGCGGATCGCGTCGCGGTGAGGCGCGATCTTCGGCGCCTCGGCGATCACGGTGACGTCGATGTTGACGATGGCCCATTTCCCGCGGAGCAGCTCGAGGACCTTGGCGAGCATCGTCTCGCTGGAAATCCCCTTGATGGACGGATCGGTGTCCGGGAAGAGGCGGCCGATATCGCCCTGCCCCGCGGCGCCCAGGAGGGCGTCGATGACGGAGTGCAGCAGGACGTCGCCGTCGGAGTGGCCCAGGGGCCCGGTCGGATGGGGGATCTCGACGCCGCCGAGCAGAAACTTCCGTCCGGGGACGAGCTTGTGGACGTCCCAGCCGTGACCAATGGCCATTAGAAGTTCAATATAACATCGCCGGGCGGGGTCCGCCACTGGGAGGGAAACCGCGATCCGGGGCTAGGAGAGGGCCAGGGCGATCAGCGAGCCCACGATGACGAGCACCGTGAGGGCCGCGAGGATCGCGAGCGGGACGTAGACGCAGAGGACGAAGAGGGCGCGCAGGACGCCGAGGCCCGCGGGCTCGCGGCCGGTCTCGCGCGCGACCTTGCGGGCCGCGCCCAGGAAGTACAGGTTCAGGATGAAGCCCGGGATCCAGAACAGGAAATAGCCGACGAAGGAGACCGCGGCTGCCATCAGGTAGGACGGGGGCTCGGCGGTCCTCGGGGCCGGCTTCGACGCGACGATCTCCAGGACCTTCTCGTCGGCCCAGGTGCCGCAGTGACGGCACTTCTTGGCCTCGACCTTCATCTCCCCGCCGCAGGCGGGGCAGAACTTCTTCGTGCGCGCGTCGGTCGCCGGGCCGTCGAGGAACTGGATGGCCGGGGGCGCGGCGGCGTCGGCGCCGGTCAGCAGCGCCGTCGTGGCGTAGCGCGACGCGTCGTCGTAGAAGAGCACTTCCAGCCGGCGGCCGCAGCCGCGGCAGTCGTAGCGCTCGCCCGCCCAGCCGCCGGGGATGGACTGGGCCGCGTGGCACTCGGGGCACTCCGCGCGGTACTCGCCCGCCGCGAGGGCCGGACGGAAGATCCGCCGGTACTCGGCCAGCGCGGCCGCGCCATCGGCGAAGCGGGCCTCGGGCTTCTCCTCGAGGCACTTGAAGACGAAGTCGTCCCACTTGGCGCCCAGCGCGCGGAACTTCAGGCTCACCGGCTTGATCACGAAGGGCTGCTCGCCCGTGATCATGTGGTAGAGCAGCTTGCCGAAGGAGAAGATGTCCGAGGGCTTGCCCAGGCCGCCCGCGTCGAGCTTGAAGCGCTCGGGCGCCGAATAGAGCGGCGAGGCCACGCCCGCGGGCTGGTCCTCGGTCGTCGTCGAGAGCGCGACGTCGGCCGACGCGTCGAAGAGCGCGCCGTAGCCCACGTCGATCAGGCGCGCGTCCCGCGACGGCGTGACGAGCACGTTGAGCGGCGAGAGGTCGCCGTGCACGAAGTCGTGCTGGTGGACGGTCGCAAGCGCGCGGAGCACCTGCTCGCCGATCGAGAGCCGCTCGTCCAGCGAGAGAGCGGGGTTCGAGAGCAGGTCCTCGAGGGGCGAGCCCTCGATGAATTCCATCCGGAGATAGGGAGGGTCCGCGTCCAGGTCGAGATGATCGACGCGCGGGAACCAGCGGCCGTCCTGGCCTTCGAGGCGGCCGAGCGCGTACTGGGCGAAGACCTCGCGGCGGAGATGGGCAGGCTTGCGGTCGCCCGTGAAAATTTTAAGCGCGACCTCGTGGCCCTGGTACTCGGCGCGCCAGACCTCGCCGTAATGGCCGGCCCCCACCTTCTCGAGGAGCTTGTGCCCGTGGATCGTGCCGCCGACCGCGAGGTCCTGCATGGACTGCCTCTTCAGCTAATGAAAGTATACTACCCGTTAGACGGCGGAACAACGCACTCGTTGCGTGATACCGGCCATGGAACCCTCCGGTTTCGTCCCCAGAAGGGTTAACGTTTCTCCAGGGCAATAACGTTACAAGTTCGGGAGGCTCCGTGGATTCGGTCCTCTGAGGACGCCGCTCCTCTGGACCGGCGAGGCCCGATCGTCGAGCACCCGACGAACGACCCAGGTGCAGCCATCGTCCAACCCCTTCGCCTACAGATACCTGTTGCATCAGAAACCCAATGTGAGTATAAAATCGACTCGCTTCGGGCCGCTTAACGGCCCCCGTGACCGGCCTCCGCGCGGCCAAGGCGGATTCCGGGATCAAACGGGTACGGAGAAAGCTCCGTATCTCCTTGGCCGGCAAGTCTTACGGGCGTTTAGAGAAGGTGACGTAACCGGGGATACTATCGGCGCGGATCGCCGCGGCCCCGGAGATCGGTGAAGAACCAAGGGGTGGACCGGACGCGCCGGGCGCGCCGCTCCGCTCCGGAAAGGAACTGCGATGAAAATCGCCGCCGCACAGATCAACCCCACCATCGGGGATATCCAGGGCAACGTCGACAAGATCCTGCAGTACATCGGCCGCGCCCGCGAGCTCGGCGCGCAGCTGGTCGTCTTCCCCGAGCTCTCGCTCACCGGCTATCCGCCCCGCGACCTCCTCGAGCGGCAGTCCTTCATCGAGCAGAACATCAACGCGCTGGGCGAGCTCGCCCCCAAGGTCAAGGACATCTCCGCGCTGGTCGGCTTCGTCGAGAAGAACCTCTCCGCCGAAGGCAAGCCGCTCTACAACGCCGCGGCCCTCCTGGAAGGCGGCGAGATCGCCTACGTCAGCTTCAAGTCGCTCCTGCCCACGTACGATGTCTTCGACGAGACGCGCTACTTCGAGCCCGCCGCCGGCACCGCGCCGCTCAAGATCGGCGGCCAGAAGATCGCCCTCACGATCTGCGAGGACATCTGGACCGACGAGATGTGCGGTCCGCGCAAGTACGCCAAGGACCCGCTGGCCGAGATGGCCAAGAAGAAATTCCAGCTCATCCTCAACATGTCCGCCTCGCCCTGGAGCATCGGCAAGGACGGGCTCCGCGAGGAGCTGATGAAGAAGCAGGCCAAGGCCTACAACTGCCCCGTCATCTGCGTCAACCAGGTCGGCGGCAACGACGAGCTCGTCTTCGACGGCAACTCTCTCGCGGTCGACGCCGCCGGCAACGTCATCGCCCACGCGAAGCCCTTCGAGGAGGACATCATCCTCATCGACCTCGACTACGGCGCCGGCGACCAGCACGGCGTCAAGCTCGGCGAGGCGGACGCGGTCTACCGCGCCCTCGTGCTGGGCACCCGCGACTACGCCCACAAGTGCGGCTTCAAGAAGGCCGTCGTCGGCCTCTCGGGCGGCATCGACTCGGCCCTCGTGGCCACCATCGCGGCCGAAGCCCTCGGCCCCGACCACGTGCTGGGCGTCTCGTTGCCCAGCCAGTTCACCAGCGAGGCCTCCAAGAAGGACGCCGAGGCCCTCGCGAAGCACCTCGGCATCGACTTCAAGACGGTCCCGATCCAGCCGATGTTCGACACCTTCTCGGGCGAGGTCGGCAAGATCATCAGCGGCCGGCCCGGCGACCTCTCCGACCAGAATCTCCAGTCGCGCATCCGCGGCTCGGTCCTGATGGCCATCTCGAACAAGCAGGGCCACCTGGTCCTCTCGACCGGCAACAAGAGCGAGATCGCCACCGGCTACGCCACGCTCTACGGCGACATGGCCGGCGGCCTCGATGTCCTGGCCGACGTCCCCAAGACCCTCGTCTACAAGATCGCGAAGGAAGTCGTGAACTCCGGCCGCGAGCTGATCCCCGCCAACACGATCAACCGCCCGCCCAGCGCGGAGCTCCGCCACAACCAGCGCGACACGGACGACCTGCCCGAGTACGACGTCCTCGACCCGATCCTGAAGCTCTTCATCGAGGAGGGCAAGTCGGCGGAGGACATCGTCGCGGCAGGCCACGCGAAGGAAGCCGTCGACAAGACGATCGCGCTCGTCGAGAAGAACGAGTACAAGCGCCGCCAGGCGCCGGTGGGCCTGCGGGTGACCTCCAAGGCGTTCGGGACCGGCCGCCGCTTCCCCATCGCGCGGAAGATCTGACGCCGCGGGCCGTGCAGCCGTGGACGTCAGCGTCGCCGTCGACCTGGTCATCTTCACCGTCCGGGACGGGGCGCTCCAGGTCCTCCTGATCGAACGCGGCGGCGCACCCTTCAAGGGCCAGTGGGCGCTCCCCGGCGGCTTCGTGAACGAGCGTGAGACCCTCGAGGACGCCGCGCGACGCGAGCTCGAGGAGGAGACCGGCCTCCGCGAGGTCTACCTCGAGCAGCTCTTCACCTTCGGCGACCCCGGGCGCGACCCCCGCGGCCGCATTGTCTCGGTCGCCTACTACGCGCTCACGCCACCCGCGCCGCTGCGCGCCGCGACCGACGCGGCGAACGCCGCCTGGCACCCCGCGGCCCGGCCCCCGAAGCTCGCCTTCGACCACGCGGCGATCCTCCGGACGGGGCTCGAGCGCCTCCGGGCCAAGCTGGGCTACTCTACCGTCGGCTTCGAGCTGCTGCCGCGCCAGTTCACCCTGACGGAGCTCCAGGCGCTCTACGAGGCGATCCTCGAGCGCCCGCTGGACAAGCGGAACTTCCGCAAGAAGATCCTTTCGCTCGGGCTGCTCACGTCCGAGGGCCGCACCCGCGCCGCCGCCGCGCACCGGCCGGCCCGGCTCTACTCGTTCGCGCGCGGAAAGGTGAAGATTCTGGACGGGCAGATCGTATGAAGGTCCTCATCGTCTACAAGAAGTCGTTCCTCGAGTCGCACGCCGGCGACAAGAAGGGCATGGCCCACCTCGACCCGGCCGACCGCGACCGCCTGATCCGCGCGGACGTCGAGAACCGCCGCTCCCTGGGCGACCTGACGGCCCACCTGGCGCGGCGCGGCGTCGACTTCGACGCCGTCTTCCGCGGCTCGATGGCGGCGCGCCGGCGCTACGACCTGGTGGTCTCGCTCGGGGGCGACGGCACCTTCTTCGCCGCCGCGCGCTATATCAAGGACACCCCGATTCTCGGGATCAACTCCGACCCGGCGAACTCGCTGGGCCTCTGGACCTGCGCCGACCGCACGAACTTCCGCGACCCGCTCGAGCGGGCGCTGGCCCGGCAGGTGCGTCCCACGCGGATCTACCGGATGGCGATCGCGATCAACGGGAAGCCCGTGCGCGAGAGCGCCTTCAACGACGTGCTCATCGCCCACCGCAACCCCGCCGCCATGACGCGCTACCGCCTCGGGATCGGCGCCGCGCAGGAGGACCACCGCAGCTCGGGCGTGTGGGTCTCGACCGCGGCGGGCTCGACGGCGGGCATCCGCTCGGCGGGCGGCCGCCGGATGCCGATCTCGTCCCGGCGCCTCCAGTACCTGGTGCGGGAGCCCTATACGTGGCCGCAGCGGCGCTACCGCCTCGCGCGCGGGTTCACGTCGCGGCTGGCCCTGCAGACTCTCACGGTCGACCTCGGGCTCTGGGTCGACGGGTCGCGCGTGCGCTACGACCTGGGCCTCGGGGACCGGGTGGAATTGCAGACCGGGACGCCCCTCCAGGTGCTCTGCTACAACGAGAACCGGAGGCGGACGCTGTTCCCGTAGGTCACTCCAGGATCTCGAAGTCGTCCATCAGGACGCTGGCGCCGGCGGGCAGGTCGTCGTCCATGTAGATCCTCAACCCGTGGATGGCTTCCCCCTCGAACGTCGCGCCCTTGCCGTTCCACTCGAGGTTCAGGTCCGCGGCTTTCATCTCGACCTGGTTCCACTGATCCTTCTTGAGGTTTCGGAGGTGGTAGCGGAAGTTGCTGTTGTTGCGACCCGCCCAGATGAGGAATTCGAAATACTTCAAGTCCGCGGACGGCCTTACCTTGAAGCGCAGCGTCCATGTCGGCCCGGCCCGTTCCGGGAATCTCCTGTCCAGGTACACCCCGCCCTTCCCCTTCGAAATCGAAAGCGCCGTCGTGCCCTCGACGCCGCCGGGGACGACCTCGCCTCCGGCCCAGCCTCCCGCGCCCTGATTGAAATTCTCGGCGTAGAGGACCTTCGGCATCACGGGGTCCTGGTTCCACACGCGGATCCCGGGAACCTGCTCTCCCGAGAGGCCGAGGATCCGAAGCCGGAAGCCGAAATTGTCCGAGCCGACGTTGCCGACTTTCAGCAGCAGGAGGTGCGGCCCCGCGCTCAGGGACACCACGTGCGCGACCTCCGGCGTCGTGAAGTTCTGCCCGGACTCCTTCATGATCCGCTTGTGGTCCAGCCAGAGCAGATAGCAATCGTCGACCAGCGTCCGGAATTTGACCTCGCAGTCCTTCTCCACGCTGATCCAGCACGCCGCGAAGATGATCGCGGGCGCCGCCGGCTTCGAGCCTAGATCCAAGCCGTCGATGGAGCGGAACGCGACCCGGTCGCCCGCGGGCGGCGCCTGGAACCAGCGGACCTTCGTCCCCTCGCGGGTCGTGTATTCCTTGCCGAGAACCGGCACGTGCTCCGTTTCGGTCTTCAGCAGGTCGTGATCCTGGAAGCCGCTCCGATCGCTCCGGTTCCCGTAAGGCCCGAGGACCAGCCAGTGTTTGATCATGCCGCCGTCGTCGAGCGGATAAGGTCCCAGGCGCGTCCCCGGAGCAGGGACGGCCGGAGCCGGCGGGACGGGCTTCGCCGCGAAAGCCTCTGCCGCGGTCCGGTACTCCGCCAGCATCGCCTCGATCTCGACCTTGCGGGGCCCGGCGATCTCCGCCGCGGCCTTGAGCAGGTTTTCGACCTCTTCGCGCTTCTTGAACTCCTTGTCGAAGTCCCGGAGGTTCTTCACGTTCTCCAGGGACATGGCCAGCTTCTTCTCGCGGTCGCGGAGCTTGCGCGCCTCGATGGCGCGGGCCTCCACGGCCTCCAGCCGCGACAGGTGCGGCGTCCCCCGGAGCTTCGGCTTCAGCTCCTCGCAGCGATCCAGGACGGCCTGCGGGTCGGACGACGACGACGCGAATGCTTCGAGGGTCCGGATCGCCGCCTGGCCGTCGTCCTCCGCCGGCGGGGGCCGCGGGCCGGGCGGGCGCGGAGGATCGGGGACGCGGGGCGGCGGGGCGTTCGTGGTCGGCAGCGCCGGCGGGGGCGGCGGCGGTCCGCCGCTCGAGAGCAGGATGAGGACCACCACGATGATCGCCACCACGACCACGCCGAGCCCGATGACGAGGCCCATGGAGCTCGATTCCTCGGCCACCGGTGCGTGCGCTCGGCGCGGGGTCGCCGAGGGCAGGGACTTGGAGCTGGCGCCCGAGGGCTTCGGGACGACCGGGGGCGGCGTGGGCGGGGAGCGGGGAGGCGCCGCTTTGGGCGCCGCGGGGGCCAGCGGCTCGGGGACGATCCGGCAGTCCGTGCAGTAGGACGCGTTGTCGGCGACGTGCGCCCGGCCCTTCGCAAAATCCTCTTCGCTCAGGCGTTTGCCGCAGATGGCGCAGTAGACGATCGGCCGGCCCATGTCACCCCGGGTTAGGTTCCAAAGGGAATTATACCCGATCAGCGAACCTTTACGCCCATCGCGAGGCCTTCCCCCGTGGGCAGCATCGTCGCGCGGAAGCGGCCGCCCTGCGCGAGCTCCTGGTTGAAGCGGCGCATCGCGGACGGGCCGTCCCCCTTCCCCTCGGCGATCTCGCCGAACGCGAACGCGTTGTCGCCCAGGACGACGCCCCCCACGCGGAGGTGACGGGCGGCCCAGGCGAGGTACGCGGGGTAGGTCTCCTTGTCGGCGTCGATGAAGACGAGGTCGTAGGGCCCTTCGCTCTCGCACTTCGGCAGGCGCTCCAGCGCAGGGCCGACGTGGATGGTGACGCGGCTGAGAACGCCCGCCTTGCGGAACGACTCGCGGGCGAGGTCGGCGTGCTTCTGGTCCAGCTCGAAGGTATGGAGGCGGCCGCCCTCGCCCAGGCCGCGGGCGATCGCGGTGCCGGAGTAGCCGCCCAGGGTGCCGACCTCGACGGCCTTGCGGGCGCCGACCGCGCGGGTCAGCACCTCGAGGTGCAGCGCGTCCATGCTTCCGACCTGGATCTCCGGCAGCCCGGCCTTCAGGCTGCGCTCCCGGATCGTCTTCAGCACCGGGTCCTCCGGCTTGAAGACGCGGTCGAGGTATTTGAGGAGTTTCTCGTCGCTCGCGGCGCCGTAGTCCTTCACGGGGGTCCCTCCTTCGCGCCTTAGTCCGGCTGCGCTACGGAGGGCGCGCCTTTCTCCGCGGCCTTGCGACCGATCAGCTCGCAGAGCAGGTTACCTCCCAGGATGATCGCCCCGCCAATCAATTTGCGCGGCGTCATCGCCTCCCCCGTGAAGACGAGCGCGAAGAGGGCCGCGAAGACGGGCTCGAACATGTAGAGCACCGACGCCCGCGTGGCGGAGATGTCGCGCTGGTAGCGGTTGAGGACCCCCATCGCGACCACCGAGCAGGCCGCGGCCGTGTAGAGCACCGTCCACGCCACGTGGCGCTCGCCGAGGCTGGCGGCGACGGCCGCGGGCCGGACCCCCATCGCGAGCATCGTGATCCCGGAAAACGCAACCGCGCAGCCGAACTGCACGAAGGAGATCGCTTCCGGCGAGTGGCTCTTCGTGATCACGTTGGTCAGCTGGATCTGGAACGCGAAGGCGACGGCGCAGAGGAGCGTGAGGATCTCGCCCCGCCCCAGGCCGCCCGAGGGGTTGCTCAGCACGTAGACGCCGACCAGCGACAGCAGCGCGCCGAGCAGGGTCGTCGGGGCCAGTCGTTCGCGGAAGAAGAGCCAGCCCAGGAGCGGCGTCACGACCACGAAGAGGCTGGTCAGGAAGGCCGAGACGCTGGAGTTGCTGGAATCGATTCCCATCGCCTGCAGGATGAAGCCCGCGTAGAACGGGATCGCGAGGATCGCGCCCGCGCGGATGGTGCGCCAGCCCAGCCCCCGGAGGGCCCGGTGGAACACGACGCCCTGCAGCACGAAGGCCGCCAGGAAGCGGAGGAAGATGTAGGCCGACGGCGCCGCCGGGATCCCGACGCGGCGGGCGATGCCCTCGATGCCCCAGGCCATCGTGAAGAAGCTGGAGCCCCAGAGGACCGTGGTCGCGAACAGCAGGATCGTGGCGCGCCGTGCGGGGCTCATGGTTCTTCAGCGATCGATCGTGACTCCAAAACGATCCGCGATCTTAGCAATGATCGGGCGCTGCTTCTCGGGACTGGAACGCGACCAGTCGCGCAGATAGTCCGCGAAACTCCGGGCGGCGTCGCCGTGAACGGTGTTCAGCGTGCGGACCGCCGCCCAGCGCCCGGGCTCCTCCTCGAAGAGCGGCAGCAGCGCCGCCGCCATCGTCAGGTTCAGCTCCCGCAGCGTGGCGTCCTTGCGGAGCGCCGCCTCCTTCGAGCGGAACCACTCGGCCAGCGCCGTCCCCTCCGGCAGCGCCGCCTTCGCGGTCCGCTCGTCGCGGTACTTCCGAAGCGCGCCCGCGTAGTCGGTCCAGTTGGGGTACGGCGGCCGCGTCTTCCAGGACTCCGCCATGCGGCCCAGCACGAAGAGCGACGCCGTCTCGCAGAGCGTCTCCTCGAACCACTTGTTCGGGTTGGGGTAGTCGGCGTACCCGCAGACGATGTGCCCCATCTCATGGCCGAACTGGAACGCGAACTGCGCCCATTGGCGGTCCTCGACGTTGAGGCGCACCCGGATCTCGCCCTTCGGGCCGCGCTCGAAGAGCACGATCGGCGACGTCTTCGACCGCGAGACCTCGATGGGCGCGAGCTCGAGGCCCGGGAGACAGTCCGAGAGCGACGAGCCCGCCGAGTCCAGCACCTTCGTGATGTCCGCGACGGAGGCGTCGCCCCACCCGTCGGCCGCCACCCGGATCACCAGCGGGCGCTCCCTGTCCTGAGCGAGGGCCGGACGGCCCGAGTCGAAGGACTGCAGCGACATCGCCAGGACCGCGCAGAGCGCCGTTCGAATCATGCGACGATCCTACATCGAAAACGACGATTATTTTTCCTTGAATATTAGGAAACGAATACTATTCTATGTCTGACCGAAGGACCCGCATTTTGTTCTGCAGTCACCGGACGGTGGGGCCGTCCGCCGAACAGAATTCGTCGCCTGGAGAGAGGGGGACAGGCGACCCATGAAACTCGATGCCACCGACCGGGCGATTCTCTCGGCACTCCAGAAGGACGCCGGACTGTCCAACAAGGAGCTCGCGCGGAAGATCCGTCTCGCGCCCTCGTCCTGCCTGCAGCGCGTGCGGCGGCTCCGGACCGAGGGCGCGCTCCTGGGACTCCACGCCGAGGTCTCGCCCGAGGCCCTGGGGATCGGACTCCAGGCGCTCCTGGCGGTGCGCTTCACGCACCACCTCGAGAAGGACGTCGAGTCGTTCCGCCAGCAGCTCCGCTCCCGCCCCGAAGTGGTGGGCGCCTACCACGTCAGCGGCGTGGTCGACCTCCTGGTGCACGTCGCGGTGCGCGACGTGGCCCACCTCCGGACGCTGGGCGTCGAAGCCTTCACGAGCCACCGCCTGGTGGCGCA
>Ga0310813_10000439_pt1 | contig 26501 bp, 27 predicted proteins | sample YN3metagenome_FD_203086 | JGI IMG/M metagenome (GOLD analysis project Ga0310813, IMG submission 203086) | Soil microbial communities from experimental microcosm in Duke University, North Carolina, United States - YN3 | ecosystem: Engineered > Artificial ecosystem > Soil microcosm > Unclassified...
CGAATGGCTGCCCGGCGCGAGTCCCGGAATTGTCAGCGGTGACGTGCCACGCACCTGGCCGTCGACAGACACTCTCGCGCCCGACGGATCCGTCCTGACTTGCAGGTCGCCGGTGCCTGCCGTCGCCTTCGGCATCTCCACGAACTGGGAGATCTGTGTGTTGGCAGTAACGTTGATGTTCAGCGTCCGGCGCACACCGTCGCTTGCCAGCTCGATCGTGTGCGCACCAACACTGAGCGTCGCGGTTGTAGGCGTCGTTCCGTGTGCTTGACCGTCGATGACGACGTTCGCGCCTGCGGGTTCACTGTTGACCGCGACGGTCCCGGTCACCGGCGCGACCGTCGGCGGCGCCGCGAAATAGCGCCGCGCCGCCATTACCCCTCCGGAAGTAACGGCGATGACGACAACGGCGGCGGCGATCAGGCGCGGCCGATTGAATGATCCACTCGAATACCCCTGGGGGGTGGGCATGTGCGCCATGTCCTCGTCCTCCTCGACCTCCTCGCGGCGCGGTGGAGCTGGCACCACACGCGTGATGGACGCTGCGGCTGCAATGGGTTCCGGCTTCGGCACAGGCACCGGCGATGGCACGGCGGCCTTCACGGGTTCAGGCTGTCGTTCTGTCTGCGATTCCGGCTTTGGTGGCGTGACGACGGCGATCGGTAGTGGCGGCGCCGACGGCGCAGCCGTCGCAACCGATCGCGCAGGTTCCGCGGTATGGCGCACGGGCTCTGACAGAGAGCGCGCCGGCTCGATGGGATCGAAACGCGAATACTCGCGCAGGAACGCCTCGAGCTTCTCTTTCGAGGCCTTCAGCTCGCCGGATTTCAGTCCAGCCTCGAACGCCTGTCGCGCTTCGACAGCGGAAGCAAACCAGCGAGTCGGCTCGAGCGAGAGCGCCTGCGACAACCACTCGCGCAGCCATTCAGGAATCGGTTCGAAGCCGCCGCCAAGGCCGAAGCTGCCGCTAGCGAGCGACGCCACGTCACCGGGATATTCGTCATCCGCAATTGGACGTCCGAGCAGCAGGGCCAGGGCGATCATGCCGATGGCCGCGACGTCGGCTCGGCGATCGAGCACTGGAGCGGTCACCGCAATTGGAAGCGTGATGCGCAGCTCCTTCCAATAACGGTCGGGCGAATGCCGCAGCTGCGCGAGTGCGGCGCCGAGCACGTGCTCGACGATGATGATGTCACCCGTCGAAGACACGACGATGCGCTCGGAGGCAAGCGTGCCGTGACACGCATCGGGTGCATCGTCGTGCAGCTCCGCCATGGCAACCAGGATCTGATCGATGAGATAGAGCGCCGACTGGATATCCAGCGGCAGCAGGTTCTGTTCGGCAGTGGACAACAGGCGCGAGAGCCTGACGCCAGCCGCAGTCTGCGAGATCAGCGCGATCTTCGGGCCGTCGCCGACGTGTTCGACGTCGTAGACTCGCGCGAAATGCGTGCTGCGCACGTGAGCGAGACGGTTAACGCGTTCGCGAACGAGGAACTCGAACGAGCGAATCGGCGCGAAGGCATCACGCAGGAGGAGAATGTCGACCGGTCCGTCAGCGGCCTCATGACGAAATCGTGTACCGAGTCCGTCCTTGAAGATCGCCTGCCGCGGATCGTGAACACGCGTGCCCGCTGTTTCCATATGCCGCGCGCGAGCACCAAGCGGCGTGCCAGATCTGAAATACGCGAAAAATCGCGGGTCTTACACGAAAACGGAAGGCGGGCTCTTGCAGAATTGTTCGTCGATTCCAAATTCCGTCGATGCTGCCCGCCGCTTCACATTGTCGCTGGAGTCTTACTGCGGAACCTGCATTCCTTTGGCCACGTAGACGGCGCCGGCGGGTGCGGTCTGCAGAAACGCGATGAGCGCTGCGACGTGCGGGTCGGCGGCGGCCTTCGGCGACGGCGCAGCCGAGAACCCGAGATAGCTCTGAAACTCCGACGGCAGCGGACCGGCCAGCACGACTCCAGGCTCGGGCAGGATCTCGCTGATCAACGTGATCACCAGGTCCGCTTCACCGTTCGCGACCGCTGCTGGCGCCGCACCGGGGCCCGTAAGCCGCGACTTCTGCTGGAACTGCTTCGCGATGCCGAGGCGCTGCACCAACTTGTCAATCGTCGGGAAGCTTGCACCATTCGGCGTGTACGCAATCGCTTTCGCATTCAGCAGCGACTGTTTCAGGGCAACGGCGGCCGTCACATCTGGTTTCTGTGCGCCTTTGCGGTAGCCGACGCCAATGCCGACTCGCGCCACTCTTGTCTGCATTGGTGAGAGCTTGCCCGCTTTCGCCAGCGCGCTCATCGCGTCGTCTGTGAGGATCGCGACGTCGAACGGCTCACCCTTCTCGATTCTCTGGCGCAGATCCGCCGTCGTGCTGAACTCGATTGCCAGTGGGCCGCCGCTCGCCTTCTCCAACTGCGGCGTCAACGCCTGAATGGCCGCCTTCACACCGTTGGAAGCAAACACGCGCAAGCCAGCCGCATCCGCGGATGCCGCAGAAAGGAATGAGAGAGCAACGACAGCCAGGCAGGCTTTAGCCGTACGACTCGCGCTTGATGCGGGCATTGGGCACTCCCAGCGACTTCAAATCCGCAAGCACCGATTCAAGAAACCGCGGCGCCGGCTCCTCGCCTTTCTCGCGAGCCGCGATGCGATCCCACTGCGAGATGCCCGGGCCGCAGACGTAGACGATGCAGGCATCGAGGTCCGGGACGAGCTCCCGGAGCAACGCGGCGCTGACGCGCCCCTTCCGGACGAGCGGGCCACAGACGCTGACGTCCGGCTCCCTCGTCAACGTGTGGATCACGCGCAGGCGATCCGAGTGATTGCGTTCAAGCTCGTCCAGTGCATCGCGAAAGATGACATCGTGCCACGTCTTGTTGGAATAGATAAACGTGTGGCGCAACCGCGGGTGGCTCACCAGCGCGTACTTGAGCATCGAGAAGTTCGGAACGCTGCCCGAGCCGGCACAGATGTGCACAATGTGATCGGTTTGCGTCTCGATGTCTGGTGGCAGTGTGTACGGCCCGGTAAATCCGGTCACCCTCAGCCGCATGCCACGTACCGTTCGCTTGACGAGCATCGGTGAGAGGAGCGGCGGATACTTCGTCATGCCCGAGACGTACTGCTCCTCTTTCACGGTGACGGCCAGATATCTCTCGTGCGGCGCCGAGCACATCGAGTAGGCGCGCGGCGGTTCCTTTCTGCCTTTGAGGTCTTCCAAGAACTCGGTGAACCGCGACAGCGCTTCGAACTGATGGGGATCGATCGTCAGGAAGTGGCCGGCGCGATATTCGAGGCGGTCATTGCCCGTAAAAAACACGAGTGTGCTCGTGTCGGGCGTCTCGACAATGACGTCGGCGACCATGACCTCGAGCTCCTTGATGCGTCTGGAGGGAGGCGCTTCAACGGCAAGGCTCATCGATGGAATGCTACACGACCGGCTAATACGCCGCACCGAGAAACGGCAGCCTGCGGCCGCAGGAGAAAGATCCACTGATGGCCCGCACGCCATCCATCGACTTCTCGTTAGTTTGTTGAGGGCGCTGCCAGACTCAGCGACGCGGATCTCGCGTCGCGCACATACGCGTGGCAGTGCACGCAGGTGGTAATGAGCGTCGAGTACGCGGCGCCGACACCCTCGATGTCGCGGTGCGCGGACGCCTCCTTCAGATCGTCGACAGAGGTCATGAACAACATCGCCTGCTGCGCGTACTCGCGCTTCGGCGGGTTCTGCCACGAGACGATCTCCATCTCGCTGATGCGCGCCAGCCCCGCCGCCGCGCGGTCGATCTCCTTATAGTCCGTCGTGACGATCCCCTTCAACAGCGCCTGCGTGTTCGAGAGCTTGGTGCGCATGATGGCCTGCATGCGGGCATCGCCGGAAGCTGGCCGCACGGTCACGGCCATGAGGAGCACGAAACCGATAAGCGCGAGGCGTCGGAACATAGCTGGATCTCCTGTTGGGACGACCGCCGGCGCCTGCATCAACTTTCGTACCGCGTTGATTTCTTGGAGAAACGCATCGCGGGCCATGACGGCGCGAAAGATCACGCGCTGCGCGGCGGGAAAATCCGCGCGGCGAGCCGACGGCGCGAACCGTTTCGAACGTGCGTCCGAACAACGCCATGCAATCGCCGCTGGCACGGACAGTGCGTGCAAGGCATCAAATCAACCTGCCGCAGGAGGCGTTATGTTCGGCCGAATCCTCGTCCCTACCGATTTCAGTGCGCCATCGGATGCGGCACTCGACTACGCGCGCATTCTGGCAACCAAGTTCGGCTCCGCGCTGGAGCTGCTTCACGTGATAGACGACCCGACGTCCGATTCGCAGTTCGTCCCCGATGGATTCGCCGCCTCCACCGTGGACATTCGCACCGAGCTGGCCGAGCACGCGCGCAAGCGGCTGGAAACACTCGTGACCTTCGTCGACCGCGCCAGGTATCACGCGCACGCGGAGGCCGTGTTCGGATCGCCGGCACGAACGATCGTCGATTACGCGACGGCCAGCGCCTCGGCGTTGATCGTTATGGGCACGCACGGGCGCACGGGACTCGCGCACTTACTGATGGGGAGTGTGGCGGAGCAGGTGGTGCGCAGCGCGCCATGTCCTGTCCTCACAGTCCGCCAGGTTGCGGTCGCGGACGACTTGCTCCTCGACACCGCGCACCTTGAAGGTGTCCGGCAGCTTGCTCTTCCAGTAAGCGTCTAGACTCGGCTCGAGCGATCACCGCCCGCCGTGATCGTTCTTCGTTCACAAAAAATTCCCCACGCCTGCTGGAGATTCCAGCCATTCGGCAGCTTGTTCTCCAGAATCACAAGGTTTGCAATGCCCGCACGTGCTACGGTTCTTGCACCGAAGCCCGCAAACTCCTGCAGCAAACGCAGTGTGCAGACGGCTTATACGAAGGAGCGTTTCGTCGTGGCGAATCGATTCACCGTCAGAGTGGGACTTGCGAGCGCGGTGGCTGTGATGGTTCTCGCGGCAGGAAGTTCCGCCGAGGCCCAAAAGCTCAGACCGCTCGCCGGACATGCCGCGTTACAGGCGCAGGCTCAAAGTGCCCAGCAAACACCGCCGGCCGGTAACGCCAATGGCTACGTCGGAGAGGCCACGTGCCTGACGTGCCATGACAACCATTACGCCGGTACCGCACACGGCTTGAAGTCGAATCCGCGTACGCCGGCCGCGCAGATGGGATGCGAAAGCTGTCACGGACCCGGCAAAGCGCACGTGGACGGCGAAGGCGACGTCACGAAGATCCGCAACTTCCTCACGATGAAGCCGCAGGAGGCGAGCCAGTACTGCGTGAGCTGCCACGATCGCGGCACCCACGCGCTCTGGACCGGCAGTCAGCACGACCAGCGGAACGTCGGCTGTATCACCTGCCACAGCGTGCATGCCCCAAAGGGCGACCATCAGCTGAAGGCCGCGTCCGAAATGCAGATGTGCGCGACCTGCCACCAGAACATCGTCAACAAGCAGCACCGCTTCCAGCACATGCCTGTGCGCGAGGGGCAACTGACCTGCTCGTCCTGCCACAACGTGCATGGCTCGCAGAATCTGCGGCTTCTGAAGGTCGGAACGACGATTGACGAGGCGTGCGCCAGCTGTCACGCGGAGAAGCGCGGCCCGTATCTCTGGGAGCATGCGCCGGTCGCCAACGCCTGCACGACGTGTCACGACCCACATGGCAGCAACAACGACCGGATGCTGGTTGCCAAGCAGCCGTTCCTCTGCCAGCGGTGTCACGTCACCTCGCGACATCCTCCGACCGTTTACGAGGGGTTCCTGTTGAACAACTCGACGAACGCCAACAAGATTTTCGGGCGCTCATGCACGGTCTGCCATCAGCAGGTTCACGGGTCGAACGCCCCCTCGGGCCAGTTCTTCCTGCGTTGACGAGGAGGATGTCATGCGACACACGATTCGACTCACGTCCATCGCACTGCTCCTCCTCACGTGGCCGCTTGCTGCCGGGGCGCAGCAGCGTCCGTCGCTGCAGCCGGCGCCGGAGCAAGTGCCTGAAGCACGTCCCGCTGCCGGCGAGGGCGCAGCCGCGACAACACCAGAAACGACTGGCTCCATCGATCTAGGAGGACGGTTCACCAATGTCGATGGTGACGCCGCACGTTATGAGCGTTTCCGCGATCTTCGCAGCGGCTCCTGGTCACGACTGACCTTCGACAAGAAGAATGAATCGTATCTGTTCGGGGCGAAGGCACAGAACATCGGCTATCGCGATCAGATGTTCTCGGCCGACTACGAGGGGGGCAAAGGGTGGCTGACTGGCTCGTTCGTCTCGACGCCACTCAACTACAGCTACATCTCGACGACGCCGTTGATTGAACAATCATCCGGACATCTCACTCTTGATCTGGCTGCCCGGCAGCTCGTGCAGGCGGGCACCGTCGTCGGCATTCCGCAGAATGCCGCGCAGTTGAACACGCCATCGATCTACCGCGGCCTGGCAGCGCCCTTCACGCTGCAGCACCTGCGGCAAACGGGCGCGGCATCAGGCGTCTACGAATTCAACCGCGACACATCGTTCGCAGGCGGCTTTTCTTCGACGAAGCGCGAGGGACATCAGCCGTGGGGCGCCTCCTTTGCGTTCAATGTCGCCAACGAAGTCCCGCTTGCCATCGACAGCCGCACCAACGACGCCAATGCCGCGCTCGAGTGGACGAAGACGCGTGGCATGTTCCGCGTCGGGTGGAATGGCTCTTGGTACAACAACCACATCAACGAGCTGACGTGGGACAACGCGTTCCGCGCCACCAGCGCCAATCCGTTCGATCCGAGCGGATACAGCAACGGCAACGGCTCGTCGATCGGACGTATGTCCGTACCACCGGACAACCTGCTGAACTCGTTCAACGCGATGGCGATGTACAAGCTTCAGCCGCGCACGGTCCTCAACGGCAGCGTGGCGTTCACGCGCATGAGCCAGAACGATCCGCTCATTCCGTGGACGATCAATCCGGTTCTGCAAACGTCGGCAATCTACGCAGCGTTTCCCGGGTTGGCGAACCTGCCGCGCGCTACGGCGGAGGCGAAGGTTGATGGCCTCAACGCAGTGCTGAACTTCTCGACGCGGCCGACGCAGTTCTGGGGGATCACCGCGCGCTACCGTTACAACAATCACGACAACAAGACGCTGCCCTTCAATGGCGTGGAGTACGTCCGCTTCGATGCGGTCCCCGAGGAGACCGGCGGCATATCGGAACAGTTCGACATCGTCGAGAACCTCGCGGACGTCAACGTGCACTTCAACGTGCTGCCGTACAGCACGCTGCGCGTCGGCTACGGCTTCGACTCGTTCGATCGCACCGGCCGTTCGTTCAGCAACATGACCGACAACACGGCACGTGTGTCGCTCGATACGGTGGGCAATCAGCACGTGACCATTCGTGCACTGTATGAGTTCACGAGGCGCGTAGGCTCCGGGTTCTCCGAAGATGCCATCGAGGAAGGCGGCTCGCAGCCCGGGCTGCGGTTCTATGACGAAGCGAACCGCGATCGTCATCGCGGCACCCTGATGTTCATCGTCAACCCACTGGACGTAATGGATGTGACGTTCTCGCTCGCGACCGGCAGCGACAGCTACGGCGGTCCTGGCCACGAGTTCGGCCTGCTCGACAACGACAACCAGGCCTACAACGCGGGCGTCAACGTCTACCCGTCCGACACCGTGAACCTCGGATTCAACTACGGCCGCGAGCACTTCAAGTCGAATCAAAAGTCGCGCAACGCGAACCCGCCGCCCGATCCGCAGTTCACGGATCCGAGCCGCGACTGGCTGCTCGACAACGTCGAAAACGTCAACAACGTGAATGTGTTCGCGGACTTCCCGAAGCTGGCGCGCAAGACAACGGCGCGTGTGACCTACGACTACAGCGATTCGGATAACGCCTTCAACTTCAGCGGACCGCGCATCCTGTCGCTTGCAGCGGCTGGCCAGTTTCTGCCGCTGCCGAACTACACGAACAGCTGGCACAGGCTCGGCACAGACGTGCAGTACTTCTTCGTGCCGCGCGTCGGAGTGGGTGCGGATTACTGGTTCGAGCGCATGAACGTCCGCGATTTCAACACGCTGAATCTGCCGGGTACGGAGACTCCGCGCACCGACTATCTCGGCGAGATTTCCACTGGGTACGGAAGCCGGCCGTATACGGGAAACACCGTGTTCGTCCGATTGATTTACCTCTTCTGATTGAGAGGGTCGTCATGCGGTTAGCACTTGTTCTGGGCGTTGTCGGCTTGGTTATGGCGGCAGGACCCGCGCGTGGCCAGGACGTCGTCAAAGGCGCAAAGGTCTATGCGGATCAGAAGTGCGCCATGTGCCACTCCATCGGCGGAGTCGGTAACAAGAAAGGACCGCTCGATGGGGTCGGTTCGAAGTACTCAAGCGCCGACCTTCACGCGTGGATCATCGACGCGAAGGGCATGACCGAGAAGGCCAAGGCAGATCGCAAACCGCCGATGAAGAACTACGCGCTGCCGAAGGACGACGTGGATGCGCTCGTCGCCTACATGGCGTCGCTGAAGAAGTAGACGCTGGAGCGTCCAATGCGTCGTCTGCTCGTCGTGCTGCTGTTCGCCTGTGCCACCGTCGCGCCCATGCGACCAGCCGCAGCACAAGATGCACCGAAGCCGCCGAGTAATGACGACTGCCAGGCCTGCCACGGCGAGGCCGACGCCAAGCGGGCCAGCGGTTCCTCTGTTGCCGTCGATGCGAAGACCTTCGCCGCCTCCATTCACGGACAACTCAACTGCGTTGACTGTCATGCCGATCTGCAGACGCTGCAGGAATACCCGCATGCGGACCGCCTGAAGCCGGTTGACTGCGGCACCTGCCATACGGACGAAGCGGTCGCCTACCATCCGAGCGCTCACGGCCGCGCGCGCGAAGGCGCGGGCCTGATCGTGGCGCCGACCTGCGCGACGTGCCACGGCACGCACGACATCAAGCCGGGAGATGATCCGAACAGTCGGACTGCGAAGGCAAACGTCGCGGCCAACTGCGGCACGTGCCACACGGGGATTAAGGAGCGATTCGACGTCGGCATCCACGCCGCCGCCCTCCGCAATCACAATGCGATGGCGCCAACCTGCACCAACTGTCACACCGCGCACGGCATCTCACGCACCGACAATAACGCGTGGCGTTTGAACGCTGCGCAGGAGTGCGGCGGCTGCCACGTGCGGCTCGTTGACACGTACACGCGCACGTTCCACGGGAAGGTCACGCAGCTCGGCTATGGACAGGTGGCGGCGTGTGCGGACTGCCATCGTGGCCACGACATTCTGCCGCCGGGCGATCCGAATTCCAGCGTGGCAGCCGGTCATCGCATCGAAACCTGCAGCAAGTGCCATAAGGGCGCGAACGCTCAATTTGTGAAGTACGACCCGCATCCCGATCCGACTAACTACCAGCGGAATCCGGTGCTCTGGTATGCCAATGTCTTCTACTGGGTGCTGATCCCTGGCTGTTTTGGTTTCTTCGCGCTGCATAGCGCGCTCTGGTTCAACCGATCATGGCGAGAACGGCGGAAATAACCGCTCCAGCGACGCGGTACGTATCGCGTTTCGATACGAAGAGCCGCATTCTGCACGTCGTGACGATGACCTCGTTCCTCGGGTTGTCGGCGACCGGCGTGCCGCTGCTCTTCAGCGATGCGACATGGGCTCGAGGGCTGGCGGCGATACTCGGGGGGTTCCACACCGCCGGCATCGTGCATCGCTTCTTCGGCGCGGCGCTTCTCGCCGCGGTCGCGTATCACCTGGCGGATGTCCTCTGGCGAGCGTTCGTGCGCGGTGAGCGCGGCCTGTTATGGGGACCCACCTCGATGATGCCGCAGCCGCGCGACCTGAAGGATTTCTTCAAGCAGATGCGCTGGTTCTTCGGAGCGGCCGAACGCCCGCGCTTCGAATACTTCACCTATTGGGAGAAGTTCGACTACTGGGCGGTGCTCTGGGGCACGCTGATCATGGGCGCCGCCGGCCTGCTGATGTGGTTTCCGGAAACGGCGTCACGGATTGTGCCCGGCTGGATGTTCAATGTCGCCTTGTTCGTTCACGGAGCAGAAGCGACACTGGCCATCGGCTTCATCTTCGTCATCCACTTCTTCAACGGCCACCTGCGCCCAGGCAAGTTCCCGATGGATCTGGTCATCTTCACAGGTAAGGTCAGCGACCAGGAACTGCGGCAGGAGCGCGCCGAGATGTACGATCGCTTAGCAAAAAGCGGCGAACTCGATACCATGTTCGTGCCCGCGCCGACCGCCGAGCAACTGCGGCGCAGCCGCATCATCGGCTCCCTCGGCTTGTCGATTGGCGTCGCGCTGGTTCTCCTCATCGTCTACGCGGTCCTGTAGCGGCGGACCCACGTAGGAGCGAGCCTTCGGTCCGCTCCTGCGGCCCTACGATCGCGTGAAGGAGCTTCGACGTGTTTCGCAGTCCGCTGTCGTTTACCGGTGCTGTACTCACCACCTTCAGCGCCGTCACGTTTCTGATCGTTTTTCTCGCCGATCTGTTCGGCTGGCACACCAATCCCTACCTCGGGATTGTTTTCTTCCTGATCCTGCCGGGCATCTTCCTGGTCGGCCTTGCATTGGTTCCAATCGGTGCCTGGCTGGAGCGCCGGCGCGTTGCCGCCGGCAAACAGCCGCGTGAGCGCCGTTGGCCGCGCCTCGATCTGAATGATCCGATTCAGAGGCGGCGCGCCGTCTTCGTGTTCGCGCTCACGATGGCCAACATCGTAATCGTCTCGCTCGCCGCGTATCGCGGCGTCGAATACATGGACTCAGTGACGTTCTGCGGCCAGGTGTGCCACACGGTGATGGAGCCGGAGTTCACCGCGCATCAGGATGCCGCACACTCACGCGTCGCGTGCGTGCAGTGTCACATCGGCCCCGGCGCGTCGTGGTTTGCACGCTCCAAGATCTCCGGTACACGTCAGGTCCTCGCCGTCTCGTTCCATACCTACGATCGGCCCATTCCCTCTCCAGTACAGAACCTGCGTCCCGCACGCGAGACATGCGAGGTCTGCCACTGGCCCGAGAAATTCCACGGCGACATCGTCCGCACGATTGTCGAGTACGGCAATGACGCAATGAATACCGAATCGGTGACGACGCTGAACATGCATGTGGGCGGCGGCGTTCCAAGGCAGGTGAATCCGTCGAGCATTCACTGGCATGTCGCGCAGGGCGTCGAAATCGAATACGTCACGACCGACGATAAACGTCAGGTGATTCCCTACGTCCGGCTGAAGGATCGGAATGGCAACGTTCGCGAGTACTTCGCGCAAGGCGTCACGCCGCAGCAGATCGCCGGCGGCGAGCGACGCCTGATGGACTGCATCGATTGCCACAACCGTCCGAGCCATCCGATCGCGCCGACTCCAGAACGCGCGGTGAATGACGCCATGGCGCGCGGCGACATCCCGAAAGAATTGCCGTTTATCCACCGCGAAGCGGTCAAGGCGCTGAAGGGAAAGTTCGAATCGGCACAGGCCGCCGATGAAGCGATCAGCAAGCAGCTGCGCGAGTTCTATCGGATGCAGCAGCCCGCCGTCTACACGTCACAGCGTCCGGAAGTCGAGCGCGCCGTGAACGCGACCGTCGCGGTTTACAAGCGCAACGTCTTTCCGACGATGAACGTGCAGTTCGGCACGTATCTCAACAATATCGGCCACGTCGATTCACCTGGTTGCTTTCGCTGCCACGACGACGAGCACAAAGCGAAGGACGGGAAAACGATTGGCCAGGACTGCGAGACGTGCCACGCGATAAGTTAGAAGCGGGAAGGTTGAAGTTGGAAGTAAGTTCGAGTTGCGAACTTACTTCTCATGTCCCGCTTCCGGCTACTTCTTCTTCAGCGTCGCGAGATATGCGACGAGGTCGTCGACTTCTTCTTTCGTGAGGGTGGCGTAGGCTTTCATCGGCGGCTTGCGATCCGCCTTCGCCTTTGCGGCCATCTCGGGCGCAGAGGTAATCCACTGACGGATATCCCCCGCCGACAGCTTCGAACCAACGTCGTCGAGCGGGCCCTTCTTGTTGCCGGTTCCCGCAATGGAATGGCAGACACCGCATTTGTTGTCCGTGAACAGCTGCTTGCCATGGTCGGCGTTGCCCTGCGCGAACGCGCCGCCGGCCCACAAGCAGAGACCGATCGAAACGAGAGCGATGCGAATCATTGGCTTGAACTCCTGCCTCACACGGTGTTCAACAAGCATGCCGCGAAGATTTCCCCGCGTATCAGCAACATCGGCTGACGAACGGCCGGGGAATTTTTCTGGCGCACGTGAAATTTCGCGCGGCTCGCGCGCCTGAAGCACCTGTACTCCATGACGAGGTCTTCAATGGTCGTGGTACGTCTTCTGCTCCACTAGGAGGTTGGAGTCAGGTCACTGACTCTGATTCGCGAGAGGGCATGGTCATGTTCAAGCACATCCTGGTTCCAATCGACTTCAGCGCGCCGTCGGACGCGGCGTTGGACTACGCGCGAACCGTAGCCAGACAGTTCGGCGCCACGCTGCACCTGCTGCATGTCACTGACGATCCATATCGCGCGTTCTATTCTGCTGAAGTCTACGTGCCAGAAGTAGAGGGGCTCCGTGAGGAGATCCTTAGCGACTCACTCGCGCGGCTGAAAGGGCTGCTCCGCACCTCCGATCTCAGCGATCTGCACGCGATGGCTGAGGCTGTGATCGGCACTCCGGCGTCTGCAATCATCGAGTACGCAGGAGGACGCGGCGTCGATCTGATCGTGATGGGCACGCATGGACGCGGCGGCATGTCCCACCTGCTGTTGGGGAGCGTCGCCGAACGCGTGGTGAGAACTGCACCGTGTCCGGTGCTGACGGTAAGGAGCGCGCCGAAACCGGCAGAGGCGAGTCAGACGAAGGCGGACGTGGTTGAGGAAGTGCCGGCGGCGATGCGCGCGTCGAGCACCGTTGACAAGCAGTGCTAAGCGGCTATTTCGCAGCCAGCCCGAACTTCTCGATACGGTAGCGAACCTGGTCGCGATTGATCCCGAGGAGCTGACCCGCCTGCGTCTGATTGCCGCCAGCCCGTTCGAGCGCCTGCACCAGCAGCTGCCGCTCGACTTCGTCGAGACTGATCCCTTCCACGGGCAGCTTGAATTCTGCCGGTGTCACCGATCGCGTCAGCGTCGTGAAGTCGCTCGGCTGCAGCCACTCGTGCTCCACCAGCAGCATCGCGCGCTCGATGGCGTTGCGCATCTCACGGATGTTGCCCGGCCACTGATACGACTCGAGCATCTGCATCCCTTCCGGTGAGACACCGCGCACATGCCGCTTGAATTCACGGTTGAAGAGATCGACGTAGAACGACGCGAGCAGCGGGATGTCGCCGTGCCGCTCCCTGAGCGGCGGCAGCGCGATCGGCATCACCTGGAGGCGATAGAACAGGTCCTCCCGGAACTTTCCGTTGGACACTTCCTGCTCGAGGTTGCGGTTGGTGGCGGCGATGACGCGCACGTCAACGCGGAGGTCCTGAAGGCCGCCAACACGCTTGAAGGTCTTCTCCTCGAGGAATCGCAGCAGCTTGGCTTGCAACCCAGGTGTCATCTCGCCGATTTCGTCCAGGAACACCGTTCCGCCGTCGGCCGTTTCCAGGAGCCCACGCTTCTGCTGCCGCGCGTCGGTGAACGCGCCGCGCTCATGGCCGAAGAGCTCACTCTCGAGCAATTGCTCCGGCAACGCAGACATCGTGATGTTGACGAACGAGCGACGCGCGCGATCGCTGTTGTAGTGGATGCTCTTGGCCGCGAGATCCTTGCCGGTCCCCGTGTCACCTGTGAGCAGGACCGTCGACGCGGGACTCTTCGCCACCCGCGCGAGCAGCGCCTTGATCGCCTGCATCGCCGGCGATTGGCCGATGATGGCGTCGAAGGAGTACTCGCGCCCCTGGCTGGAACGGAGCGCGCGAACCTCGCGACGGAGCTGGCTGGTTTCCAGCGCCTTCTGGACCAGCATCTCAACTTCGTCGAGGTTGAAGGGCTTATTGACGTAGTGGTACGCCCCGAGCTTCATCGCCTCGACCGCGGTCTCGATAGACGAATAGCCGGTCATCAGGATGACCTGTATTTCAGGCGAGACTTCCTTGATCTTCTTCAGGACGGAGAGTCCATCGCCATCCGGCAGCTTGAAGTCGAGCAGTACGAGGTCGATGTCAGCGCTGCCGATGCGCTCGAGCGCGTCCGCGGCCAGGCCGGCTTCGAAAACGTCATATCCAGCCGCGGTCAGTCGCTCGTTGAGCGACCACCGGACAAGTTGTTCATCGTCGACAATCAGGATGCGCGCAGAAGCCACGCCCAAGTATACCGATGAGAAACGTCGAGACGGCAACCCAGCTCGCCGATCTGAAACGAGCGCTCGATCACGCGGCTATCGTCGCGACGACCGATGTCACGGGCAAGATCACGTACGTCAACGACAAGTTCTGCGAGATTTCCGGCTACAGGCGTGACGAATTGCTTGGTGAGGATCACCGCGTCGTCAACTCCGGCCTGCATTCGAAGCAATTCATGCGCGATCTGTGGGTGACCATCGCGAACGGGCGGGTCTGGCACGGCGAGATTCGCAACAAGGCAAAGGACGGCCACTTCTACTGGGTCGACACGACGATTGTTCCGTTCCTGGACGACCGCGGGAAGCCCTACCAGTACATCGCCATTCGCGCGGATATCACCGCGCGCAAAGCGGCCGAACAGCGCCTGGCAGAACAGGCGGCGCTGGCGCGGCTCGGCCAGATGGCCGCCGTTGTCGCGCACGAAGTGAAAAACCCCCTTGCCGGCATCAAGGGGGCCATTCAGGTGATGCTCTCGCGGGGTAGGCGGGACGATACGGAATCCGTCGTCATGCACGATATCGTCGCCCGCATCGATGCGCTCAACGAACTGATTCAGGACCTGATGATGTTCGCGCGGCCGCGGCCGGCGCGGCTCGCGCCCGTCAACCTTCGCCGCGTGATTGACGAGGCGATAACCACCCTACGACGTGATCCTGTGGCCGCGGCCGTCGAGATCAACGTTATCGACGTTATGGACGTCGGCGATATCACGGCCGACGCGGACATGATGCGCGCCACGATCGTCAATCTGTTATTGAACGCGGCCCAGGCGATGAACGGCCAAGGCCGCATTCAGCTCGCCATGTCGCGGCAGGATCGGAACTGGATGATTGAGGTCTCGGACAACGGTCCGGGCATACCAATCGATCTCCGCGAACAGGTGCTCGAGCCGTTCTTCACGACGAAAGCGCGGGGCGGCGGGCTCGGACTGCCAATCGCGAAGCGTGTCGCGGAGCTGCATGGCGGTACGCTGACACTTCGCTTTCCGGAGACCGGCGGCACGACCGTAACGATCGCCGCGCCCTTCCGCCTCAGTCCGGCTCAGGCGGATACGGACAACGCGTCGTCGTGATCGTGATGACGCGCGCGTAAACCAAACTTCTCGATCCGATAGCGCACCTGATCGCGATTGATGCGCAGAAGTTGGCCCGCGTGCGTCTGATTCCAACGGCAGCGATCAAGGGCCTGCACGAGGAGTTGACGCTCGACATCCTCGAGATTCACGCCCTCAGGTGGTAGCCGGAACATCGATGTCGACCCAGACTGGCGCGTCAGCGACGGGAAGTCGTGGGGCGTCAGCCACTCCCGATCGACCAGCAGCATCGCGCGCTCGATGGCGTTGCGCAGCTCGCGGATGTTCCCAGGCCAGCGGTAATGCTCCAGCACGGCCATCGCCTCGTCGTTGAGACCGCGGACTTTCTTGCGGAACTCGCGGTTGAACCGATCGACGTAGTAGTCGATGAGCAGCCGTATGTCGCCGTTTCGTTCCCGCAGCGGCGGCAGCGTGAGCGGCATCACGTGCAGACGATAGAAGAGATCCTCGCGGAACTTCCCCGCTTTCACTTCCTGTTCGAGATCGCGATTGGTCGCCGCGATGACACGAACATCGACGTGCACGTCAGCGAGACCCCCAACCCGCTTGAACGTCTTCTCTTCCAGAAAGCGCAGCAGCTTGGACTGCAGGCCAGCCGTGATTTCACCGATTTCATCGAGAAACACGGTGCCGCCGTCTGCGGTTTCAAACAGGCCGCGCTTCTGCTGACGGGCGTCGGTGAAGGCACCGCGCTCATGGCCGAACAGCTCGCTTTCCAGCAGCTGCTCGGGCAAGGCCGAGCAGGTGATGTTCACAAACGGCCGCGCGGCCCTGTTGCTGTTGTAGTGAATCGCCTTGGCCGCGAGATCCTTGCCCGTCCCCGTTTCACCCGTCAGCAGCACCGTCGACGCTGGGCTCGAGGCGACGCGCGCGAGCATTGATTTGATCTCGAGCATCGCCGCCGACGTGCCGACAATCGAATCGAAACCGTATTCGAGACCGGCGCTGGAACGCAGCGTCCGCACCTCGCGGCGCAGACGGCTTGTTTCGAGCGCCTTCGCGACCGAAATAGAGACTTCCTGCAGGTTGAACGGCTTGTCGATGTAGTGCCATGCACCCAGCTTCATTGCTTCAACTGCGTTCTCGACCGTCGAGAACGCCGTCATCAGAATGACGAGCGTTTCTGGAGACAGCTCCTTGATGCGGCGCAGCAGCGTCAGCCCGTCGCCGTCGGGCAGCTTGTAATCGAGCAGGACCAGATCGATCGAGCCGTGCATCCGCTCCAGCGCTTCGGCCGCAGTTCGCGCCTCGAGGACGGTGTACCCCTCCCGGACGAGGGCTTCGCGTAATGACCACCGCACGAGGTCTTCGTCATCGACGATCAGCAGGGTTGGCGCGCTCATACAAACCTCGAATCCGAAAAATTCCGCGCACGTGGGGAACTTTTCGCGTAGAAACCAGGCTATCCGGTAACTGAGAGGTAGTTGAGCAACAACCGAGCCGCGGCGGCAGAGGCGTGTTTTAGAGCGACCGCACGACGTTTTCGAGATCGTGCATGTTGAACGGCTTGTTGAGGACGCGGGACGCGCCCAGCTGCAGCGCGCCGGCGGTGACGTCCGGCGTACCGAACGCGGTCATCATGACGACCGCGGCGCCGGGCGCCCTTTCGCGAATCTTCGCCAGCAATCCGAGGTCGTTCGAATCCGGCAGGCGGAAATCAAGAAGCACGAGGTCGGGACCAGGCTGCTCCGCGATCGTACGCAGCGCCGAGGCCGCATCCTCTGCTTCGGCCACCTGATGCCCGGCCGCGCCAAGAGTCTCCGCAATGGACCACCGGATCAGGGGTTCATCATCGACGACGAGAACGCGAAGGCAACGTGCCGCGGTAGCCATGTCGGGCCAACTGCTACAAGATTCGATCCGATCTCAATGGGTCGGCAACTGAACGATTACGGTTGTGCCACCCTCGGCAGGACAGCGCACATCGATGGTACCGCGGTGCGCCTCGATCAGTCGCTTTGCCGTGGGAAGGCCGAGGCCCGTGCCGCGTGATTTCGTCGTGAAGAACGGCGTGAAGATCTTCTCACGCACGTCGGATGGAATGCCAGGGCCGTTGTCGGAAACCGCGATACGGCACATGCCGTTGCTCGCTTCGACCGACACCTTGATCCTTCCCTGCCCTCGCATTGCCTGCGCGCTGTTCACCATCAGATTGAGAAACACGATCTGCAGCAGACCTGGATCCGCCTGCACCGGCGGAGCGATGCCTTCCACTTCGATCTGCACGGCGTTGAGCGCCGGGTCTTCGCGCAGCAACTCCGCCGTCGACGACACGAGCATCGGAATCGCGACCGATATCGGATTGGGCCGAGGCGGCCGTGCGAACAGGAGCAGATCTTTCATCAAGGCGTTCAGCGAATCGACGCGGCTCACAATCTCTTTCACGATCGCCGCATCGCGGCTCCCCGCAGGCAATCGCGTGCCGATGACCTCTATTGCGCCGCGCACCGCCGCCAACGGGTTCTTGATTTCGTGCGCGAGTACGGCGGCCATCTCGCCGAGGCGTGCCAGCGCCGCCTGTTCGCGCAGCTGCTGTTCCATGGCGACGCGCGCGCTCAGATCGTGAAGGATGCCGGTGAATTTCCGCGTGCCGTCAACCGACGTCTCGCCCACCGCAAGATGCAGCGGAAACCGTGAGCCATCCTTCCGCTTCCCCGTCACCTCGCGGCCGATGCCGATGATCTTCTTCGCCCCGGTGTCCAGATAGCGGTGCAGATACCCGTCGTGCTCCTCGTGATATGGCGAGGGCATCAGCATATTCACGTTGCGCCCGATGACTTCCGGCGCGGAGTACCCGAACAGGCGCTCCGCGGCCGGATTGAACGCTTCGATGCAGCCGCGATCGTCGATGACGATGATGCCGTCGACGGCGGACTCGACAATCGAGCGCCAGCGCGCAGCATCGTGGGCGGCCGCAAAATCTTTGTCGCGCATGGGGATTTTCGAGGGTGTGTAGTCTACAACGGCGTGCGGATGCCCGACGTTCACGGGCCAAACGGTGGCATCTGTCGGCCGCCCGTCCGATACGTTGCCTGAGGCCTACTCAGGAGGCGGACCGCTCTCAATCCGCCGCCTGATCTCGCTGAACACGCCGGCGCTTTCACTCTTCAGTCGACCTTCCAACAGCGACCGCTTCCACGGCCCGAAGATGCCGCCGAGCAGGTCGAGCTGCGAGCGATTCACGTAGACCAGGTACCTGTGTCCTGACGCGTCTTCGGTAAGTGCCGTCAGTCCTAACGAGGCGTTCCGGTAGTGAGTGGCAAAGACCTCGCGGCTGACGGCGGCGACGAGCATCGAGCCGGCAAGGCGGGGACGTACGATGTCAACATGAGTGAGGCCAATCACGGCCTTCCCGGCGCCGTACTGCTCCTTCGACCAATAGAAAAAGGACTCGACGTCGGCGGGGGCAAACGCGTTCGACTGCAAATATGGGGAGTGGTCCACGAGAACGCTGAAGACGCTGTTCGGCGCGACCGTCCGGTGCCGATCTGCGTACGGTTGGAGTCCGCTGAACCCCGACGTCTGGTAGGACGTGATCCGATTCCAGACGACACGTCTGAACTGCTCCTGAACTGCGTCCTTCCACTCCGCGCCGCTCACATCAGCGGCGTGGCGGAGCGCCTCGATGTCCTCGATCGTCAACTTCACGCTGCAGTCGCCGGGCCGGCAGCGCCGCAAGTCCTCGAGATCCACGTCGTCTAGCGATATATCCTGCAGGTCCTCGAACGCCGGCGGATCCGACAGGCGGCGGACGCCAATCACGAAGCGGCTCTTCTTCAATTGGGCGATGGCGTTGACCCACGTGACGAACATCTCGGGGTCGGCGTTGACGCGCGACGCCGCGAAGACGCCCAGCTCACCATCGGCCGATGGCAGGACGCGAACGATCACCTCGCCGCGATCGAGCCGGCTCTGAGCGGCGGCGTCAACGCTGATAGCGGGACGAAGCCAGGAGAACGCATCCAGGCTGGTACCCATGGCCACTCCAGACAACAACAGCAGGAGCGCAGCGGTGCAACGCGCGATCGGTCTCACGGCGACGGCATCATGCGCGGCAACGCCCATGCCGCATCGCGGTCGCAAATATTCGTGAAGCGATGGCGGTGCGCGGTCAGGTGATGCGGGATTTTCCGGGTGACGCCCCGAATTTTCGAGCCGTCATCGAGTCGCCGTTAGACGCCCTGCTCGATGTCGGGCGATTTGTCGGCAGATTCGCGACCGTTGCAACGGGTACAGGCCTTGCTCATATCGCCTGCACAATCAAAAAGAGATAACGATGACGACCGACGATCGTGACCTGCACGTGCGCATCCACGCGGAGTATCAGGAGATGCCCGGCCTGAAGCTGACGCTGGCTCAGGCCTCCCGCCTGTTCAACCTCGAACCCAGACGCTGCGCCGAGGCGCTCAACGCGCTGGTCGATGTCGGCGTTCTGCGCACGGACGGACAGACATTCCTTCACGCACGCGGCGGAAGGCAGTACGTCTAAGCGTCCAGGCCGTTTGGTCGGCCTGCGTGCGGATCGCTTTCTTGACGGATCTGCGAAGAGGTCCGTGTCATCGTCGCACGCCACAGCGCGGCGCCGTGCAGGCGATCGGGCTCGTCCATCGGCAGCTCGAGATCGCGGATGACCTCGAGCGCATCTGGAGCGTCACGCGTGTCGAAATCCACGAGGCACTGCCCCGCCTGTCCGGCAATGCCGCGGCGCCTCAATTCCGCGGTGAACGCGGGTGCAACCGGCGGCGCTAGTACCTGGCTGTAGTCGTTCGCAGGGAAATGAATGACGGCGCCGTTCTCGGCGACGACGCCATCGACGAAATGGAGATCGCCTGCAACGCGGCACAGCTCGGAGAGGATTCTGCCGGTGACCAGCAGCACGCTGATCCCTGAATCACGCACGGCCGCGATCGCCTCGCGCACCGACGCGCCGATGGCATCACCCTGGGCGATGGTGCCGTCGTAGTCAAGGGCCAGTGCTGACAGCCGCATGGATCATGGCCGTACCGTGAGAACGGGACACGTCGCGCCGCAGACCACATCGCGAGTTTTCGAGCCGAACACGAGCCGTTCGATTGCGCGCTGGCCCTGAGCGCCCATCACAATCAGGTCCGCGTGCTGCTCGTTCGCAAACGCCAGAATCGCGTGACCGGCGGCGCCGCTGGAGGTGGCAGTTTGGACCGAACAGTAATTGTTCGCGTGAACGGGTATCAGTGTGCGCAGCCGCTCGAGCGTGTCGGCCGCGAAGGCCGCATGCAGCGCGTCGATTTCAGGATCCGTGACGATCGCGGACACACGCAGTTCCGGCGGTACTTCGATGACGTGCAGCAACGACAGGTGAGCGTCGGCTTCTTCAGCAAGCGACACCGCCCATGTCAGCGCCGCGTGTGAACTTTCGGAAAAATCAATAGCGCAGATAATTGTCTTGAACGAGACGGTCGACGGCGCGACTGCGTCGTGCGGCGGCACCACCAGCACGGGACACCTCGCCGCCCGAAGCACGTGTTCCGTCACCGAACCGAGCAGCAAGCGTTCCACTCCGGATCGACCGTGGCTGCCCATCACGATCAAGTCGGCCGCTAGCGCGCGCGCGTGTTCGAGAATCGCGCCCTCGATGTGCGTCGACCGTTCGATGGCGACATCCACCGGGGTTCGGCATGCGGCACGGTCGACAAACCTCCGTACGTCGTCTGCCGCGCGCGTTGCGGGCGTCACGTCGACCGCTGCCGCACGGGCGATCGCGAAGTCGCCGAACTCGGACAATCCTTCGATCCGCAGGGTCGTATCGACGTACAGTGCGTGCAGAGACGACTCGTACCAGGCGGCCAGAGCCGCGGCGTGCTGCAGAGCACGATGTGACGTCTCCGACAGATCGACGGGGCACAAAATGTGACGCAACGTGATCATTTGCTGTTCAAGGCTGCAAGGCCGCGGCCACGGCTGGGTCGACGCACATCGCGCGTTCGCGCACGCGCTACCGTGCTGCGCTGCGGATTCCTTCGGCGAGCCGTGGGTTTTTCACCGGGGCCGATCTCCTGAACACGTGTCTTGCCCGACCGTGGGCACTTGTCTCGTGGCACATGTTTCGCGGCGACGATCGGCTGGGGAGGAATGACTATGACAGTTGCCGCAATGGTCAGCGATGATTTGCGCATCCGCAATGCCGTGATGCATCAGCTCGAATTCGATCCGGAGATTGACGCGAGCGAAATCGGCGTCGCCGCGCGTGGCGGAGCGGTCACCTTGACCGGCTTCATCGATAGTTATTGGGGAAAGCTGGCCGCCGAACGCTGCGCCAAGCGCGTACGAGGCGTGCGTGCTGTCGCCAATGACCTGCAGGTGCGGCTGCGGCTGGCACGCACGGATGCGGACATCGCACGTGACGCCGCGTTCGCGCTCAACCTACGCGCCTCGGTGCCGAAAACGGTCAAGGCGCTCGTGCACAACGCGCACGTGACGCTGACGGGCGCGGTCGATTGGATGTTCCAGAAAACGCAGGCCGAGAAGCTCGTCCAGCATGTTCCCGGCGTGGTGAGCGTCATCAATCACATCGAGGTGCTGCCGCGCAGAGGTGTGCGCGACATTCAAAAGCGCATCGTCCACGCCCTGCACCGCAGCGCCGACATCAATGCGCGGCAGATTGAAGTAAAGGTGGATGGCGACGTTGCGATTCTGACTGGGACGGTCGGATCGTGGCTGCAGCGCGAGGCGGCGGAGCGGGCGGCCGGCAGCGCACCCGGGATCACGCGAGTTGATAACCGCGTCACCATCGCGCCGACCTTCGTACTGGACGACATGCCGGGCGAGCAGTTCTGACCAATCAATCGGCGGTGGACGGATGCAGGCGAATCTGCCTGGCCACCCCATCCCGGCGATCGATGTCCAGATCCGCAGCCGCCCAGTCGATTCGATCGCTCACACCGAGGCGCCGCGCCAGATCCCGTGTGTGCTCGAGTGCCGTCGCCGGCATTCTGCCGTAGACGTCGGCATGCACCTCGACGAATAGGGCGTCGCCGTCGCGTGCGAGGAGCACCGGTTCATAGATGATTCGGCCGCGGGTGCCGACGCGCACGTGGGCATAGAGTTCGGCAATGTTGTCCGCCTGTAGACGAATACACCCGTGCGTCGCGGTCTGATAGATGCTCGAGGAAAACGGCGTGCCGTGAATGCCAATCGACGCCAGACTCAGACCAATCCAGAAACGGCCGAGCGGGTTGCGCGGTCCCGGTGGAACGACGCGCGGCAGAAGCTTGCCCGTCCGTTCGCTCTCTTGTCGAATCGAGGCCGGCACGTGCCACGCCGGATCCTGCTCCATGCGGATCACCTCGAACGGCCCATCGGGTGTTCGCCACGTTGTGCGGCCGACCGCGATCGGATAGGCGAAGGTACGTTCGCCTTCTCGGTAGAAGAGCATCCGCTGCGGAATGTTGACGACGATTTCGCCTTCCGCCAGTGTGGCGGGGACGATGTGCCGATTATCGATGCGAAGCTGGCGTCCGGCGACCAGCGGCCGTTTGGGATCGAGGTTGTTCTCAGCGGCGACGGTTGCGGGATACACGCCGAACCGTGCCGCGACCGCGGTCATGGTATCTCCCGGCATCACGGTGTAAACCGTTACCCCGCCGGTAAGCGCGGCTGTCAGCATCCATGCGAATGGAATCCACATATTGTCCCTGCAGCGTGTTTGCACCACAAAGCAGCAACAGCCATACCGGCGTCCATGCGCCGCTGCGCCCTCGTCTGCGCTCATCCGCATCACGTCACGCGTCGAAAGATTCCCGACGCCCAGAAAACATCCGAACGACCACGCGTCGCCCCCGCGTCTCCCTTGTCACCGTGCACGTGTTCCGAGGTACACCTTGTGCACCGTTCACTCGTATGTCGTTCAAGCGCGGATTCAGTACGGGAATCGTGGCGCTCACGCTGGCGATACCGGCCGTAGCGGACGCCCACTGCGACACGATGGACGGCCCGGTGATCAAGGCGGCGCAGGCCGCGCTGGCGAGCGGCGACATAACGCCGGCGCTCATCTGGATTCAGCCCGCAGCGGACCTGGAAGTACGTGAGGCGTTCGCGCGCGCGATCGAGGTGCGACGATTGGGTGACGCGGCTCGCGACGTTGCGGATCGATATTTCTACGAAACGCTCGTCCGGCTGCACCGCGCGGGCGAAGGCGAGGCGTTCACGGGCATCGAACCATCGGGCACGGACGTCGGCCCGATCATTCCGGAAGCCGACCGGGCGCTCGTCTCGGGTTCGATCGATTCGCTCGCGCGCATGTTGTCCGCCGACCTGAACAGCGGCCTGCGGACACGATTCGACCAAGTCCGAACGAAACAGGCGGCGATGCGAGAGGGCGACGTCGCCTCAGGACGCGCGTTCGTCAAAGCGTATGTCGAATTCATGCATTACGCCGAACATCTCCACGCGGCGACAGTCGGATCACCCGAGTAGACGATTCTCGCGCCAGCGCGCCCCGGCGGTGAGTACGATTACGCTCCCAGCAGCGCTTGCACCTGTTCGTCCGTCGTTTGCGCGAATTCGTCGAACCAAAGACCAACAGCGACGAAAAGATCAGGGAACCGATCCGCAAAACGCCATCGGTTCATGATTCCGGGTCCTCCTCAGTACGCGCCGCCTGCACGACGAACCGCTGCGGAGCGTCGCCGATGTAGCTGAATGGGTAGCAGGTGATCAGCGTCAGGGCGGTGCCGTCGTGCGGCTGGAGAATCGACAGATCAGTGGGGTTGACGATGAGCGTACGAGTCACGTGGTAGCTGAACTCGCCGTGACGCGTGGTGATGTGGATGTCGTCGCCGACGCGCAGCTCGCTGAGGGCGTGAAAGAACGTGTCGCGATGGCCGGCGAACGTCGCGTTGCCGTCATGCCACGGCAGCGGTGTATCGGACAGGTGGCCGGCCGCGATGCGCAGGGCGTGACTGTCGTCTCCTTCGACGGCGATCACGGACAGCGACAGCCGGGGGATGGCGAGCAGGCCGACGACCGATTCATCCAGGCGCAGCGGAGCCGGCGTGCGAGCGAACAGGCCAGCGGCAGGCGGCCTCGTGTCGCTGATCAGGCGCTGCAGCTCGCTGCGCGCATAGAGCTGAAAGAACGTCGCCTGCTCCCAGGTGACGAAGACCCAGCCGACGCACGCAGCGCCGGCAACAAACATCAGGCGTGCGAGCCATCGCCTCACTTCTTCTTCTCCACCAGGTAGGCGTCGCGCGTGCGCACGCGGACCCTGCCCTGGCCGGTAACACGCACGTCGATTCGCCTCAGTCCAGGGCCCTTGCCGCTCGGCGGCGCGTAGCCGAGCGTGTACATATTGCGTATGTCGCGCGCGATGTGCTGCAGAACAGATGGCACGTCACTCACGTTGTGAGGTTCGAACGATTCGCCGCCACTCTGCTCCGCCAGGCGCTTCAGTCGTCTCGGATTGGCATCGGGCTCGAGCGGATCGCGGATGACGACCCCGTAGATAAGCACGTTTGACCGCTGCGCCGCGCGAACGACGTTGTCGAATGCCGTCCCGCTCGCGTTATCGCCGCCGTCGCTGACGACGATCAGGACTTTGCGCTCGTGTATGCCGCGATCCGCATAGCGCAATCCCTCCGCCATCGCATCGTAGAGTGCGGTACGGCCCCGCGCCGTGATTACATCGAGGAGCGCGCCGCGCAGCGTCGCACCATCACTGGTGAACGGATCCTCAGCGGGCAACGCGGAGCGCACATCATCACCGAACGTCAGCGCGAACATCTCGTCGTTTGGATTACTGATTGTGACGAAAGTTGCTGCGGCAGCGGCGACGAGATCGCCAACACCCCGCATGCTGCCGCTGCTGTCGATGAGGAGACCAACAGTGGCCGGCGCGTCCTGCCTATTGAAGAAGACAATCGGCTGAGCCGCTCCGTCTTCAACCACTGAAAACGCGTCGCCACTCAAGTCGCTGACATAGCGGCCATGGCGATCTTCGACCATGACCTGCAGCACCACGAGTTCCGATTCAGCGGAAAAGACCGGAGCCTCCTGTCCGGAGGGCGGTAGTCCTGTCTGGTTCGCCGGGATAAGCCCCAGCACCGGGATAAGCCCCAGCCACGACAGGACCGCCGTCACTCCGAGGCGGAGGTCCATAACGACGCCTACATGACCGTCGTACGGCGCGCCTTCAGCAGTGCGGCGCCGACAATCAACGCGATGCCCGCCAGCGCGACGGCGACGACATTACTCGCGGTCTTCGGAAGATCCTGCCGCGGTTCAATCGGCGGTTCGATGACGGGAATCGCTGGCGGAGCCAGCTCGCCGACCAGCGTCGGCTCCGCCGCGGCAGGCGGTGGCGGAACGAACGTTTCCTCGACTCCCGCCGGCGTCACAGCCTCCGTTGGCGCGATCGGCACTGGTTGCCCCGTGCCTTTGGCCAGCAGACGCGCCTGCTCTTTCGGATAGATGAATTCGTATCCTGCTTTGTCGCCGGGGTACCACCAGGTCTTCACCGCCGACGGCACTCGAGCGGCGGTTTCCATGAACCTGATCTCCGGTTTAGTTGGATAGTCAGCCCTGTTGGCGCTGATGCCATAGAACATGGCGTACGAATGTCTTCCGTCCGCGCTCAGTACCTGCATGACATGCCGCTCGCCCGACGCAATCGTCGTCGGCAGCCGGAACAGGTACTTGCCGGCCGGCAGTGTCACGCCGGGCACGGCGACAGGACCGCTGAACGTGAAGAATACCCGCTTGTCCTCCGGTGCCCCTTGCGCTGCCGCGCGCGGCACCAGTGCGGCGACCAGTGCGGCCGCCATGAATGCAACGATCAACTTACGCATGACGTCCTCCGCTTCAATTCCTCCCTGGCTCGATCGACCGTTCGCTCGACCATCCGCTCGCACGCACGTCCGGCGGCCTGGTATTGACGCCTGGTGCTCCAGGCGAGCCGGCGCCGCAGCCTTGCACCCGACGTGGGGGCAAGCAGAAGACCTACCGCGCAGCCCGCAGCGGCCGCCGCCAGTGACGTGCCCGCAACGGTGATCGCAAA
>Ga0310813_10000442_pt1 | contig 26393 bp, 31 predicted proteins | sample YN3metagenome_FD_203086 | JGI IMG/M metagenome (GOLD analysis project Ga0310813, IMG submission 203086) | Soil microbial communities from experimental microcosm in Duke University, North Carolina, United States - YN3 | ecosystem: Engineered > Artificial ecosystem > Soil microcosm > Unclassified...
GAAATACGATAATGTAAAGTAGATAGCTTTTGCTTTGCCTTGTGACGATTATTTGAACCTTTTTGTTTACGGCTTAGGCTTTTTGATAATCGCCTTATTCGGCTCAACAGCCTTTTATGTGGCTTAGGTCCTTCTATTATTTCTCCTGTTGATAATGTTGCAAAGCTTAATATGCCTAAATCAACCCCAACTGCCACTTGGTTTTCGTTTGCAGAACGTGGGTTCTCATCCAGCATCTCAACACTAATGCTCACAAACCATTTTTTAGCCACCCTTGAGATCGTCGCTGATACTATCTTACCAATAAAACGCAACGACTCATGCATACGCACCCAGCCTAATAGCGGTATACGTATGCGTGAATCTTTAACAGTAAATTGGTCATTTGTAATGGTAAAACTATCATTCACCCATTTCTTTTTAAAGCGGGGATAACTTGCTTTCTTCTTGAAGAAATTCTTAAATGCCTGTCCTAACTGGATAATCGCCATCTGCGGTGCATTCTTAGTGACTGCTAGCATCCAGGGGAATTGCTCTCGCTTGATACTATTTAACTTCCGGCGTAAAGCAGCTTCTGTTGGTTTACCACCTGCCTGATATTCTTTTTGCCACTCATCTAGTCCCCAATTATAGGCCTTCCGCGCAACACCACAGGCCTTCGCAAAGTACGTCGCCTGCTTATTGTTGCACTGTAATTCTATCTTATGTGCTCGTATTTTCATCAGCAACTCGCTTCATCTCTTCTATCAGCTTCTTCGTCTTCTTCGATCGGCTACCGTATAGCCTCGCTGAAAAAACAGTAATGATTTCTAACACATCTTTTGCTAGCTCTTCTTCAAACTTCCCTTCTTCACCCTTATTCAAAATAACAACTTCTACTTCCTTCGCTTCACATATCGCAAAAATTAACTCCGCTCCAAATCGCAATAAACGATCTTTGTGTGTGATAACAAGACGATCAATCTTACCCGCTAGTATTTCCTCCAGCAATCGTTTTAGGCCTTTCTTACTATAATTCATTCCTGAACCCAGATCAGACATCACCTCAAACGTCCAGCCCTGTGACGCACAATATAATTCCAGCAACTCTCTCTGACGCGCTAAATCTTTTTTCTGATCCCTGCTGCTCACCCGTGCATAGGCAATCGTTTTGCCGCTGCTAAAAGATTTTCGAAAAGAGCATGATTTTATTTTCGATATGTCGTAACGCCGGTGACTACCCTCATTCCGTTCCTCAGGTTCAATATTCCCAGTCAACTCCCGGCGTCTCAGTGTGCTAACCGAGACTCCCAGTAATTTTGCCGCTTCGCTAATCGATACTAATCTATTCATGGTGAGTAGATTTACATATATTTAGATATATTTCAAGTAACAGATACGAACCCTCTCAGGGCTCCCTCATTAAAATTTAGCCATTAGTACGCTATCCAAGAATTAGCCAACGAAAATAATAACATCAACAGTGCGAAAAGCTTACTGTGATCCTCCCACGCTTCAGAGGTAAGCTCTATCGTAGAAAAACACGCTGTAAATACATCCATGTACGCTCGAGTTTTTCATCCCTGAAAAACACGGTTTTTCTACGATAGAGCTTACCTCTGAAGCTTACAGCAGTGGCTGGTCATTTGCGCTTAAAAGCAGCATTCTGATGAAATCCTTTGCAAATAGTTACTGCTTGGTTTTAGGTTGAGCGGGACACTGCGGTGAGCTTCATAGATAAACGTTATTGTTGAAAAACCGTGTTTTTCAGGGATGAAAAACTCGAGCGTACATGGATGTATTTACAGCGTGTTTTTCAACAATAACGTTTATCTATGAAGCGTGGGGCACCACGGTGATTGTTGTGACTTTTAATCAAATTTGCTTATTCTGTAGTGAGGGAGCCCTTCACACCCTCTACTGGGCAGTTGCAAGCGTTAAGAAATTAGATTAGGCTATAGTAATTTATATAAATGAATCAGTATTTCTTACCGCTAAGGGTATAACATAAGAATAGTGCACCTAGAACAAATTTAGAGAAACCAATAAAATATTATTCAACAATGACGACATCCTTTGAGAGAGGCGGTATGAAAAAAATTGCAATGACAGCTATAATTTTACTATTTTCAGCATCTAATACGTTTGCAGCCAATATAGAAAGACTATTTTATTTAACTCCAGATACACCTGAATCCTCTTTCAGCGCAGAACAACTACAGAAAATTAAAAACCATGCTAAATCTATTGATATTATTGCTCCTCAAATTTATCGACTTGATGAAAATGGAGTGATATGGGGAAATATTGACGCAAGACTGCTTGCCGTTGCAAAAGAAAATAATCTCAATATTATGCCGTTAGTTATTAACCTTGGCTTTAATCAAGCACAATTTCACAATTTTTTACATAACCCTCTAGCCCAAGAAAGAGCGATTTTAAAAATGCTTTCCTTATGCGAACAGTACCACTTTTATGGATTGCAGTTCGACTTTGAAAATATCAATATTAATGATAAAAGTGAATTTACTCGCTTTTGCCAATTAACCGCCAATCAATTACATCAGGGTGGCTTTACAATGAGTATTGCCGTTGTTCCCCGCATATCAGATGTTTTTTATAGTACCTATGATCGTTGGCTCTTTGAAAATTGGTCAGGGGCATACGATTACCAAGCACTAGGACAAAGTAGCGATTTTATTAGTGTCATGAGTTATGATCAACACACCAGCTTAACAACGCCTGGCCCAATAGCGACTATTGATTGGGTAGAAAAAACTATTCAAAGTTTGTTGAGAGTTGTTCCTGCAAAAAAGATTTCTCTTGGCATTCCGAGTTATTCTGGTTACTGGTCAACTGGAAAGCTTGACCCAGGGAATATTCCAGAGATGAATACCTACCGCTCAAAAGAAACCCAGATTGGCTATTCCAGAGCATTAAACTTGTTAGCAAAATTCAATCAGTCCTTGATATGGCAAGATCAATGGAAGTCTTCTTACATTATGTATAATAATGATGAAAAAAATGAATATCTTTTTGTCGAAGACGCTAAATCATTTCAAGCAAAATTAGAATTAGTAGAGCGCTATCAGTTACGCGGCATATCAGTTTGGAGATTAGGGCTAGAAGACCCAGCAATATGGGAAAATCAGACTTTAATTTAGATGATTCATACCAAAAAACCGTATCCGCTAATTCACCAGCCTACTGAGGTGGTGTACTAAAAATGGAAGGCTTACCTTATGGTATTAACATGAAAATAATGCATCTAGCGCAATCAAAGAAGTATTAAAAACAATCGATATTATACCTGCTATCGAGAAAGGATTTATTGCCTATTCAAGTGGTCGCGCTGTTGTACCACCTGTGGGCGAATTACTTTTTAAAAATCCCCCCGGGGATACTCACATTAAATATGGCTATATCATTGGAGATGAATATTATGTCATAAAAGTAGCATCAGGATTTTACGATAACCCAACATTAAATTTACCTTCAAGTAATGGTTTGATGCTGCTTTTTAGCCAAAAAACCGGAGCTGTTTTAGGCATTTTGCTCGATGAAGGCCACCTCACTGATTTAAGAACGGCAGCAGCAGGTGCCATTGCTGCCAAATATCTTGCACCATCTAACATAACAAACATTGGCATTATTGGAACGGGCATACAAGCAAGACTGCAACTTATTTTTCTAGCAAAAATCACTGATTGTAGAAATGTTATTGTTTGGGGGAGAAATTTAGAAAAACTAACAAGCTATCAAACTGAAATGAAGCAAGAAGGATTTTCTATTCAAATCACACAAGAAATAGAAGCTATCGCATCAGACTGTAACTTGATCGTAACAACCACGCCATCCACATTTCCTTTATTGCAAGCAGCCCAAATTAAGAAAGGAACGCATATCACAGCAGTGGGTGCAGATAGTCCTCACAAACAAGAACTCGATTCACGTTGTTTTGAAAAAGCTGACATTATCGTCGTAGACAGTATAGAGCAATGCATTGAACGTGGTGATACTGCTTATGCGATAAAAGAAGGTGTTATTACTCAGGAAAAATTAGTTGAACTGGGAAACATGATATCCGGCAACAGCCCAAGACGCACTTCAAACGAGCAGATCACAATCGCTGACCTGACCGGACTCGCTGTTCAGGATATTGAAATTGCTAAGGCTGTTTTTGAAGCGAGCGTTTTGTTTAAGTAAAAAACTAAATCATTCTTTCCCCACAATACCCGCCACCCCACCACCAGCGCGCTCGGCGCCAAAAAGATCCGTTGCTTCTCCTTTTGCGAGGAGCTCCTGTTTCAGCCCAGCCAATGCACGCGTCAGCTTATCTGCCGTCAACGCCACTTTCTTTTTGGTCACTCCTTCAGTAGTCAATATGTCCCTGTCATAGGCATCCAGTGAGAACCATGTGTCAGCAAACAAGGTTACCAGTTCACTATAAACTCCGCTAAAAAATCTTCTTTGAGAAATAAATCTTCAAGAAGGTTTGAATCTTGTCATGATCTATTTCTTTACCTACTGACGCATCCAAAAAATATTCTAATTGCCACTTTTGAGTTTTTTGAGCCTGACGGTTCAGCGCTTCATCCCATGGTGGATAAACACGTATAGCTCGTTTTCCACCTTTTCCATTTATAGACAATACATCTTGTTCACGTAGGACAGATTTTGGAAATATAAATTGCCCGAAACAATCATCTTTTCGAACACTAATAATAAAAAAATCAAATGGGTCAGAAATATCGTAGGGTTGAATAGGACTATTTCCAATTCGCTTCCACAGAGTGACAAATTGTCCGATTTTGGTAGGCGTAATTTTAGAAACACCGAACCTAACAGAAAAACCATTGAGCTTAAATGTGCAAGCTCCATACTCCGCACTTTCTTTTTCCATTATTGGTTGAGAACATTTCATTTTACATGGATTATAGATACGATTTTTTGCGTCAAGAAAATCTTGATGGATAGCATCAGTCGAAATGAATGGGTCTTGATGCTTGTTACTCATTTTATCCCCACATATACCACTCGCCACTGAATGCGCGAAAGTTAATGGCACTTTAATATCATAAAGTAAGAAATTTCAGCTAAAAGTTATAGCACAGCGACGCTCCCTCACGGTCGCGGCTCAGTTACACCGAGTGCTTCCCAAAGCATCTCCGATTTATTCAACAAAGCCCTTTATACTGCAAAAATATTTTTTCCTTGTCAATAATTTTTTTCTAAATTTTTTATTTTTACTGTTTGCGGTGGGTTTATGTACCATTTGTTCTTGCTGTTAAAATAGCAATGCTGCTTCGCAGCACCCAACCTTTAAATCAACCTGAGGAGGACAACCTTCTTATAGAAATATTTAATCCTTTAGATTGAGCTTTTACCTCAACAACGCCTTGCAGGTTTCTAATTGCTTCCATATCATCATCTGTTAGATATACAGAAAAACTATTATTTACGATTTTTTCTTTTGAAATAACTTTTATTTTTTTGGCATTCAGCAACACTAAAGTATGATGATGCCCCCATATAGCATGAAACAGATCCCCGCTGATTTTAACATGATTTCCATTCTCTAATTTTTTCCAATCCTCATCATTTTGCACAGCAAGCTGAATAATCTTTATATTATTTTCAGGCTCGTCATTACCCACTTGGTTTTTGGAGACCAATCTTACATCTACTGGTTTATCCAATACCAAATAAGCGCCAGTCTCTTCTGCATCACCATCCTTAATACTCTGATAATTAGGCTGACCAGGAAATGTTAAAATTATTATCGTACCTGACAAAGTAGAGACTGCCGGCTCAAAATAAACAGTTTGATTCTTTGCCATAGAAAACGGCGATATGAAAAACAAAAGCAAAGTAAGCAATCTAATAAACCACATCTATTTTTTCCTTATCAATCTGCTCTTGTGAGACATATTTTTGGTGAGATTTTTTATTATCTTCTTTAACCACCAGTTTATCCAGACTATCATTGATAGAACTCCCCGCCCTAGCTCGGAGATACTCATTACCTTGTTGCGAAAGACAAACAACCAAATCCAATTCTCCATCTTTTGTCAATTTTATGCATTCTTCCTTAGAAGCCCAACCTTTAGTTTTTATGTTGTAATCATAAATTCCATTTTTATCTTTATGAACCTGGATAACTGGAAAAACTTCAGTAATAGAACCCTCTTGAGAGCCTTCCATTGCTTCAATAGCTCGCTAAAGTTTATCAAATTCTTCAGGCGTAAAATCTTTAACTTTTTTATCATCAACAACACCGGTTTTATCACGAAGAAATTTCGTATAAATTTTAACATTATTTCCATCTTTAGCTGGAGCAAATTTTGCAACCAAATAATCAATTGCTTTATCTCCATAAGTGGTTTGCAAACAATCTATCAATGCTGCATGGCCATTTCCATAATCTGGGAATATAGCAAAATTTTGAGTTTTGCTTACTTTAGCATGCCCTATTAGATTATGTCGTGCGCTCACTGATGCAGGGAAGAGATTTCCAGGATTATGATTCCTCCACGTCCAAGTTCCTCCAGAAAATCTGAAATATCTCCCTTCATCGTCGGTATAAACAATCGTGTGATGTAATGCTAACTCAGCTTTTACATAACGTGACATCAATTATCTCCTAGTATTAGCAAATAAAGTGATTAATTCCAGAACGGCAAGTTGATCTACATGATAAATCATAAGGAATTAAATGTAAATTCAGTTTATGCAGAATTGACCGTTATTTTATGTGAAACACAGCGCTCTTTATGTTAATCACATTAAACTACGACACGGCCAGGTTACTTACATTAATCGCATAATCGAGCAGCGGGATCAGGGCTTGCAAATTGCCCTTTTCATTAGACTGTATAAACGAAATATGCAATTATGCAAGCCTGACCCCTTCCTCTTCCCTGAAGTGGTGCACTAAAAATGGAAGGCTTACCTTTGAATTAAATGCAATGATACAAACGCACGTATTCGCAAAACAGTCCAAAGCAGTTGAGGAGGAAATAGGGATATCGCACAGAATTGTATAATCCATTTTTTAGAAATTCTTTTAGAAAAAAATTATATGAGTAAAGCATTATCCCTATCAACATTCCCAGACGGGTCAATAATATCTTGCAACAGATTCACTATACATTGTGCAAATGCTTCACTTGCCTCTTTTGGAAGAACTTTCGGATAACCAGAAACGTTCATAATTTTAATGCCACGTTCTATTATTTTTATTGCATCTTGCCTGCTACCAACAACACTGCCGCCTTCGCCAGCACTAAGATCAACGATCACAGATGCTGCCGGCAAAACAGCAAAGCTTTTTTCATCAATTAACATGGGAGATTTTTCTCCGACATTTCTCGCGGCAGTGATAATGATCGTTTGATCCGCAAGGCGGGAGCGAATAAAATCTTGTTGATTTTCCGTTGGCAAAACATGGTAAATAATCCCAGCATTGTCAGCCTGATTTCGATAATGCTCTTTACGACCAAATAATTGGACAGGTAATTGCAATTTTCTTGCAGTGATTGCCGCACTGAAACCAGCAGGGCCTGTGCCTATGACCGTTACCTTTTTAGGGAATGATCCTTGATAATGTTTCAGCGCATCATGAAGTGCAAGCTCACCCGCAAAACGACTCATGGCTGCCTGCGCATTTCTTGGATCATCACCAGTGAGATGCAATAACTCTAACGCAATCAGAATAACACCTTGCGCTTTCCAGCGAGTGATATGACTCGTATCATGATCAAGAGGGTCTAAAAAACCCATCATAATCGTATTATATGAGAATAATTTATTTTCCAGAACTTCTCGCTCTGGCGAAGGACATTTAACACGTAAAATAAGGCTATTTGATGGCAACTTAGAATCTAATGTAAAAATCTTTGCACCAGCTTTAATATACTCTTTATCAGCCCATCCTGCCAGATTACCCGCCCCGCTTTCAATCATGATAGGAATCTGTTTTTTCAGTAACAATGAAACCGCATGAGGCGTTAATGCCACACGCCCTTCGCCACTTCGAGATTCTTTCAATACAATTATCTGATCAATTTTCACTTTTTACCTCAGCAGATTATTTTTTTAAATTTATTCCTGTTTTAAGAAAATTTTCAACGTGTTTCATTTTTTCTTCATTAATTTTAAATCGATTTTTTCGTGCTTCATATAAGGCGACATCAGGAAAATGGTAATAAATCTCGAGTCGCTTCATGGCTTCTTTACCAGAGATTGATTTCTTTTCTATTCCGCTAATCGTTGCCGGAGAGACATCGAATATCTCTCCAAATTCTCGAATTGTAAGAGATAAATTTTTTCGGAAATTTACTATGTCTTCATGCGTAATTGTCAACGCAGGCGCAGGAGAAAAAATGAATGAAGACGGTCCTTTTTGGCCTAACGTTGCCACCAACACAAGAAGATCTTTTTCAGTTTCCTCAATTCCTACCATTTTGCAGTATTCTTTATAGGCCGGATTCTTATTTGAAGGTATTCTGTCTACAAATGAAGGAAACAACGATGTAGACACGAATCTTTTTTTAGTTAGCGGCAAATCTGGGCCAAGCGCAATTGATCGAGCTTTATATAGATACAAATCATTATATGTGAAAATATATTGCAAATTATCGCGGATTAATTGTCCGACATACTCTCGTGTTTTTCTTTTTCTTAGATACACATCCACAGCTGTTATTTTTTTTCGACTATTCTCCATTTTCAAATTCACCTATTCGCTTTTGAAGTAGTCTTATTAATGCCTCTTTTCGTTTTTGACTGAGAATAGCATTTTGTACCAAATTTATAATGTTTGACGTTTGAGTGATCACTTTAATGATGAATTTCTTCACGCAATCATCATAACCTAATCTTCGAAATTCTTTTATATAATCGGCAGGCTTAGGATGTTTACTATTCCCTGCCCAAATTGATCCACTCGGATTTACATCAGAAACAAGAAAAAAATCTTCTTCTATTCCCAAGCAGGAGGGATTATCATACATGGGCGCTAACTTTTTCATTGATGATGTTACAATGATACCTAAATTTCTTCCGTGTCGATCATTATTGCCAATCAGTGAATCAAATAGACAAATTTCAATAAATTTAGCTACATCAGCAAGCCTCCCTGTTTGTTCTAAAATAGCCTTTATTATTTCTTCACAATTATGCTTTTCTTCGCCTTCTGGAAGATAATTGTAAATATGAACTAATGTGCCAGTATAATCTTGCATAAAGTTTCGTGTAGCAAACGCTAATCGTCCATTGAAGTCAATTAAGTGATAAGGCGGTGTTTCTATCTTTAATGCGGTCGCTATTTGATTAGATAAGTACTCTATTAGAGGCAATTCAGGATACCGCGGCTCTTCTACTTTTAAGATATATTCGATTGAACCAAGCCGAGCAGAGTATTTTAGGTATACACCGTGATAAAAGGTATTTCTTTGCTTTTTTATTTCTGGATGTTGCCTGCTGCTTGTAGTAGATGATTTCTTCGGGTCTAAATCCTTAAACTCAATATCCTCTACTTTGCCAAAACATTCGTCGAAGCAATGCCTGTGGAGACCGTAAGCGATCTCCTCTCGAGCTAACGCATTTTTACATCTCAAACATATCTTCATGTACTAAGTATAGCACATAAAAAATATGTTACAACTTTATAACAATATATTTATGTTATTAATTTATAACATATAATAACGAGAGCGATGCGTTTATTTGTTTTTACTATAAAAAACAATAAGTTAAAAAATTTTCTATACCAAAAAACCCTCTTCTCTGCTTATGAAAAATTGAACAACAATTTGACAGATATAACAAAGGGACGCGCAGCTCCATGGATCAAGTCATCAATCTGGTTGGTTACATCATGACTTAATCCCAATATAAATATCCAAGCTTGCATTAGAAGGGTCATTAGCGCGTTGATCATAAACTTCAAAATCTGCTATATAAGCTCTTTCACCGTCGAGATCATTCGCCGACATCCCCCAAATTTGCTGCCAAGCATGGATGACCACTTCTGGCATTTTTCCTGCGGGTGTTGTGAATTTTTGATATTGCGCTGCTGGAATAGTTAATTGCCGCATTCCTACTGAAATATTTTCAAATGAGCTTACTTCCTCACCAATGAAATAAGTGTAATCACCGTGTTCATTGCTATCATACTCAGTATAAACAGACAAAGTCACACCAGGATTTTTACGATTTGTTATTTGAGCAGCAACATTCTGGCTCCAGAAACGACCTGCTAACTCACCAATTTTAGAATTTTCAGGGTTCATTTCATTTTTATTGCTAGTGCGAGCAGTTAAGCCAACTAATTTAATTTCAGATTTATTCACTAATTCTTTTTTCATAAGGCGATCTCCGTACATTTTTATTGCGCCAACTTTAAAATTTTATTAACGAATTCACCTTTGGCATTGGTACATTCTTCACGATCATATAATGATATTACTTAAATTAAATTTCAATATTGGCGGATAACGATCTGGCATCATCGGAGACTGGCGCACACCAATTTTTTCACAACCCATTTTCAGGTAAAAATTTTCTGCATGAGGATCACTCCAAATAATGAACTCATTTCTACCCTGCAATTTTGTCTCTTGGCAGCATGCGTGCCACAGCATGCGACCTACACCTTTACCAATATAATCAGGGTGCAGAAGAAAGAAGGGGTCAGGCTTGCACACTTGCATATTTTGCCTATCAGTATTAAAAATGCAAGTGTGCAAGCCTGACCCCTTCCCCTGTATTCATTCCTAATCCACCTGTTGGTGGTAACCGATGTGCCGCATCGCCCACTAAAAAAACCCTACCATGACGATATTGTTTCGCGACCTGGGCTGCCATTGTCCAAAAGCTTTTATTGACAATCTTAATATCGAGATTAGGCATATCAAGAACACGTCTTATTTCATTCAGACAATACTCATCTGTGAAATCTTCCTTCGTATTTTCTGGCTTAAAATTCAATCCCACTATCCAGCGATTTTCCCCATAAGCAGTAAACAAAGAACGCCCTAATATCTTATACAGCAATGTTTCTCGTGATATTATCCACAAACATCAATCCTTAAAAATATCTACATAACGACGATAAATATAAGACTGCCCATATGTTTTGTTTTCGTCTTTAGCATGTAGTATCTCTAAATCAATAAAGCGCTTTATAACTTTATGCGCACCTTGACGAGTAAAACCGGTCCACTCTTGTACTTTCGCTACATTAGTCACCGGCAACTTAAATAACTGGAATAAAGTCTCAATGGCACTTTTTGCTTCCGTCTTACCTAAAGAATGAATTTTTTTCATGTCTTGCTCGCGTAGTACTGTGATTTTCTTTGCAATCTCGATGGCTTCCATTGAAGTATCAATGATTCCATCTAAGAAAAAATCCAACCACTGCTCCACCCTACCTTCATGATATCCATTAATGTGATCATAATAAGTTTTTTGATGCTTCTTAAAATAAGAAGATAAAAACAAAACCGGACGATCCAATAATTTCTCAAGCCATAAAAATAGCGTGATAAGCATTCTGCCTGTACGCCCGTTTCCATCTAAAAAAGGATGGATCGTTTCAAATTGAGCATGAATAAGCCCTGCCTTCAATACAGGTAAAATATCATCTGCTTGATGGAAAAACTTTTCTAAATCACTCAGATTCTTTTGCATTTCATGAACGGGTGGCGGCACGAATAATGCGTTACTCGGTGCAGTACCACCAATCCAGTTTTGAGATTTTCGGAAGTTGCCTGGATCAGAAAAATGCGTTGCACGCGCGTTTTCCATTAATTCTTTGTGAACTTCTTCAATAAGCCGCAAACATAAGGGAAAATCCTTTAAGCGTTCAAGTCCATAATTGAGCGCTCGAATATATTTCAAAATATCATCTACATCGCCTGGTAAATTTTCTGATGTTTTAGAAGTAGCTTCAATAGCATCAACCATTGTTGCTTTTGTTCCTTCAATCTGACTCGATGAAGCAGCATCCTTGCAAATATACATAAACAGAAAAAAATCCACATCTGGCAATAACTGGGTGACGCCATCAAGCTTTCCGAGCGACAGCGTGGCATGACTTGCTTTTTGAATTAGTTTTTTAGAGAAGTCAAAACCCTCACGCGGAGGAAAAGACTCCGGTATGAATGCTTTATAACCCTGAGATTGCTTTAAAAAATGTCCTATTTTCATTTTCAAAAACCGTTTACATTTTTGGAAAGATGTAACCATTTTTACATAAATCGTTTACATTTGGAAGCGATATGTAAACGAATATGTTAAGGCTAATATACTTTATTTCTATATTAATCAATAAGTTAATTTGATTTGGCAAAATATTATTAAAATAACGTATTGATTAATATCAGATAAATTACAGATATGTCGAAAAAATTGAAAAAAATCGACATAATATGGCTATATGTCGATCTGATCGACATGGTTATAAAATTACCAGCTTTTGCCAATTATCAACTGTCGCCGCAGAAAATGATTCTAGCATAAGCACAAGGAATCACATTAAAATTACCTAGGATTACGAATAGGTATTTTATGATACAAAGCACCGATCACACCATTAAACCACTCTCTGAGTGCCAGGAACATATCTCTGCGCTCGCCAAGCTGTGGCATGAGGAAATAAGCCGCCATTGGGCACCAGATGCTTCTATCGAAAAAGCACAGCAAAAGCTCACTCATCACTTGAACACCAATAGTATGCCCATAGCGTATGCTGCAATATGCGATGGTGAAGCAGTAAGCATGGCTTGCCTGCGCGAAACTGATGGCATTCGCCCTGGCGTTACTCCTTGGCTGGGCAGCCTTGTTGTCAGCCCAAAATATCGGAGATGCAAAGTGGGTGAAGCGCTTATCAGTACGGTGAAAGATCAAGCAAAAAACTTAGGCCATCAAACGCTATATTTATTAGCTTTTGATCCAACTATTCCCAATTGGTATACACGATTAGGATGGACACACATTGGCGATGATAAATTGTTTGGTCATCGTGTTGCAGTAATGAGTATACCTTTATGACAAAAACATGACCTTTACTTATGGTGACTATGATGGGTATAAAAAGGAGCTAACGTGAATAATATTGAAAAAATTATCGGCAACTATAAAGCGTTTTTTTCTGATTTATTACATCGAATGAAAAAAGCAGGCATTAAAATTCATGGCATGCCGTTAAGTCACTTGCTGTATCGCACTGTGACCATTCCGGAATATGAAGAATTGCGTGATAAATTAAAAAATTATTGCAGCGAATTTGTTGAAACGCAGTTTAATGGCAGAGCTGTCTCCATTCTTATTTTGGAAAAACCATTGCTACTTGAAGATGGATTTACAGTATCAATGATTGAGTTACCAGCCCCTCGTTCTGTGCACATGTATCCAAGTGGACTCGAGAGTATTGGCGTCATTGTTGGCAAACAGTTACCTGAATTTATAAATCAACATGAAGATGTTTTAACTGGAGTTAAGGATCATGGACAACATTGCCAACCAGCATTTATCACTTTTGATAATGATAAAACATCCAAGTTCTATGACATCTCATTGAGAGAAATTGTAATGCTGCAGGGCTGGAAAATTGAGAAGATTGCAATATGACAAACTCTCAACTCAATAATGAGCAGCTAATAATAAACGAAACACTTGTACGATGCTTAATCACAGATCAATTTCCCCAATGGAAAGACCTTCCTGTTCGACCCGTCACGCATAGTGGATGGGACAACAAGACTTTTCACCTTGGTGAGTACATGCTAGTGCGCATGCCAAGCGCAGAGGACTATGCGTTGCAAGTGGAAAAAGAGCAACGATGGCTACCAAAACTTGCGCCAAAACTGCCCCTTCCGATTCCAGTGCCTTTAGGTTTAGGTAAACCAGCGAATGGTTATCCTTGGACATGGTCTATCTATGCTTGGCTTCCTGGCGAAACTGCTACACCTTCGCGTATAACTGATCTGAGTGATTTTGCGACCAACCTCGCGCAATTTCTTATCGCACTACAAAGAATCGATTCAACAAGTGGACCTGTGCCAGGACTACATAGCTTCTATCGCGGAGGATCACTAGCCATCTACGATAATGAAACGCGCCAAGCAATTGGTACTCTAAAAGGCAAAATCGATACTAATACTGCTACAGAAATCTGGGAAACAGCACTCACAACCCAATGGACTAATCCACCTGTATGGGTTCATGGCGACATAAGCATTGGAAATCTATTGGTGCAAAATGGGCGATTAAGCGCTATTATCGATTTCGGACAATTAACAGTAGGTGATCCTGCATGCGACCTTGCTATTGCATGGACATTTTTTAATGGTAAAAGCCGTGATGCTTTTCGATCAGCACTTCCACTTGATAATGCCACCTGGGCACGTGGTCGCGGCTGGGCATTATGGAAGGCATTAATTATATGCGCTGAATTAATGGGCACCAACCCTCTCGAAGTTGAAAATTCCAGACGGGTAATTAATGAGATAATTACTGACAACAAGCAACAGTAAATTTAAAGGCATATAAATTTTGTGATATCGTCCCGTAATTGGTGCTGCATGATAACGATGCAATATCCCCCACACTTTTTAGCACCATAGGTACGTGAGAAAAAATGTATTTTCTCCAGAGTATGCGCTGCTGAATTACGGATACATTTAAATTAAAAAATAGCTTGGCGATGAGCATATCAATGAGGCAATTTACGTTTGCAGATTTGCTCACACCTCACAGATGCAACGAAGCACTCAAAGATAGGGATAATGACTCGCGATTGCCCTCTAAACAGGCTAGAATCCCACCTGATGATGCGTAACTAGAAACGGGCATTTATATAAAATAACTATGTTTATCAATTAGTTGTTGCGTGACTGGCATCGGGAAAAATGAAAAACCGAGAAATAAAAGCCACTAAAGAAAACCTGCTCGCGCATGTTGCGATGTAGAGAAGCAAGCCGTGTTAAGCATAATATAGCGTTATTACTTCCAGGAGCAATAGATTGTGCTCGGACAAAACCTAGGAAAAATATAACTATTTGATTTATATAAATAATTATGCTGTCTGAGCACACATAGACAATAGTACCTTTAAAGTGCTATAATTCATTTAATAGGTGAACTATGGCTCTTTATAGGTACTTTTATGAATCAACCATCAGGCATAGGCAAATTGGATCGCGCACGAATAGCAATGCTACTTCGCAGCACCCAACACACTATTTCAGTGAGTGAAGCTGCGACGCTTCTCAGTCTACCAAGAGAGCATGCAGCAAAGATATTAGCACGCTGGGCAGCAAAAGGCTGGGTATCACGCATTAAGCGTGGGCTATATATACCAGTGCCTTTAGCGTCAATCACGGGCGATATACCTCTTGAGCATCCATGGGCAGTTGCAGAGAAACTATTTCATCCCTGCTACATCGGCGGATGGAGCGCAGCAGAATACTGGGGCTTAACGGAGCAAATATTTCGCACTCTGGTTGTACTGACAATTGCTCGACCCAGGAATCGCAAGCCAGTGATACATGGCACCGATTTTTTACTGCACACCATTTCAAAACAAGCTTTATTCGGACTTAAAACTATTTGGCAAGAGAAAATAAAGGTTTCGATTTCTGATCCCACGCGTACTATTCTTGATTTTCTCATTGATCCAAAGCTAGGTGGTGGCATACGCATGACTGTCGACATGCTGAAAGAATATTTAAAGTCTGAACACAAAAATTTGCCGCTACTAATAGATTACGCAAATCGACTCAACAATAGTGCCGTTTTCAAACGTTTAGGCTTCTTACTCGAGCAATATGCGTCTAATGAGCTAAATATTATTAATACTTGTAAAGAACAGGTCACTATTAGCAAAACAAAACTTGACCCACAACTTGATGCAGATAAACTAATTACGCGCTGGCGTTTGTGGGTGCCAGCATATTGGAAAGAATAATATGATAGACAAACAAGAAATAATGGATTTTGCTCGTGAACTTAGGTTGCCTGTTAATACTATAGAAAAAGATTATGTTCTCGGATGGCTATTAGCTGGCATTGCAAATGATACTGAATTATTCGAGAAGTGGATTTTTAAAGGTGGCACTTGTTTGAAAAAATGTTACTTTGAAACATATCGCTTTTCAGAAGATTTAGATTACACACTAACTGATGCCAATCATATTAATGAAAAATTTCTAACTGATTGTTTTAAAAAAATTGGCAAATGGATTTACGAAGCCACTGGTATAGAAATTATTCAAGATACCATCCGTTTTGAAATTTATCAAAATAGCAATGGCAAAACTACCATTGAAGGACGACTGAACTATGTTGGTCCGCTGCAGCGCAGAAATAATCCTTATCGCGTCAAACTTGATTTAACAGCAGAAGAAATCCTTGTTCTACCGCCAACGCTGCAAAATGTCTATCATCCCTACTCTGATATTCCCACGGATAAAATCAAAGCATTTTGCTACAGCTTTTCAGAAATTTTTGCGGAAAAAATTAGAGCACTCAGCGAAAGAGCACGCCCTCGCGATCTGTACGATGTGATACATCTCTATCATCATATTTCAGGTGAAAAACCTGCCGTCATTTTTGATGTGCTAAAAAAGAAATGTAAGTATAAGGCTATTCCGCCGCCAACGATGGAACTGATAGCAGATCACCCCAAATTACACGAACTAAAAAGCGAATGGAGCAACATGTTATCGCATCAAGTTCCAACGCTACCACCAAGAGAACAATTTTGGCAGGAATTACCAAAAATGTTTGCATGGCTTCATGGCGTTAGAATGTTATAAAAATAGACATTATTTAGTTGTCACATGGGAAAAGCATAATGAACATCCATTTTAGAAAAGCCACAAGTGATGATATTCCAAACATTGTTCGCCTTCTCGCAGATGACCCTTTAGGAGCTGAGCGCGAAGAGTATGTTAACCCGTTGCCACCGCAATACTATACAGCATTTGATGAAATTAATTTAGATAAAAATAATATCTTAATCGTGGCTGAACTAGAGAATCAAATCGTTGGCACATTGCAACTTACCTTAATCACTTATCTGACTTATCAGGGCGGTAAGCGCGCACTGATAGAAGGAGTGCGCACAGATAAATCTGTTCGCGGCCAAGGGGTTGGCAAAGTAATGCTAGAATGGGCAATTCAAAAAGCAAAAGATGAAGGCTGCCATGTCGTTCAGCTTACGACAGATAAAAAACGACCTGATGCGCTAGAGTTTTACAAGAAGCTTGGATTTATCGCATCACATGAAGGGATGAAATTACATCTTTAAAATTCTTTATAATATTTTTGCAGTAAGTATTGCAGTGATGAGCACTCCGGTATGAGACCAATATTGCTTGATTTACGAGCTCCAATTATAACACCGCGATCTAACTTATTTCATCAAGAGAAATTAATCCCCAAGGGAAAATATCGATAATGAATGGAACACCTAGCAGAGACCAACTACTCTGATGACCATGATATTCCTCTAACAATAGACGAACATCATTCCTATCTTTAACAAAAACTGTGGTAATTTCTGGCTGAAGAACCAGTTCATTACATTGAACCCTCCATTCTCGCTCCCAAGTAAAATCAAAATTTTTGGCTGGGTCGTAGCGTACATGGCGGTATTTATGTTGATCAGACGTAATATCAAACTCTTCATCTTTTTGATAAATAACGGGCCTTCCTCCCCGCTCAAACAACCATTCTTTTTTTACTGCTATACCATAAGGTGCATAACGAAGACTGCATTCATAATTACCGCAATATGTGATCAATGATTTAATTTTAGTTAAAGGTGCTTCTGAAAAACAAACACACTTACACTGGGCTTTTATATACTGCTTATTGCCTATTAAAACGCCGTCATTAAGAATTTTTCGCAAAACATCAAAAGATGTGAGGGAATCCATAGGCTGGGTGCAATGAACCAACCAATCGCTAAGATCAGATCGAATTGAGTTAATAAAAGCAGGTTTGGTCATTTTATTCTTTCCATAGAATAATGCTCAATATGCAATTGTACAAGTCTAACTCATTCCTTGCAACTTACCAACAATCAAAGAAGTTAGCTTAAATTCACCAGAAAACAATGATAAGTCATAATGTTACAATCATTACGCGGCAAGTTGCTGCGTAATTGATATTAAGCGCAATACAATAAGTCATTAATTTGGTAAGGAATCACATTTTATGTTATATTCAAATTAACTGCTTTTACCACCACGGAGATAGATAGTGAAAAAAATTATAACTAGGGTCATTGTTACTGGTCTGTTAAGTGCGCTTTGTGGATCAGCATTTGCTGCTAGTGCCGGATGTTCAGCACAAAATAAAAGTACAGGCCAATTTTTTACAGCCACCGGCATCGGTGAAACGCAAGTTGCTGCAAGCCAAGACGGACAAAATACAGTTATGCAAATTTGCAAGCAAAACAGCAGTAATACACCCGATGCTTGCGTGCCTAACGGCTGCACCTCTTCACAATAAAAAATTGCATACCACTTAATTCAAGAGGCATCTTTACCTGAACCTTCGACACATATTCGACACACTAACTTTAAAATTCTGAATCCATTCCACAACCCCTTGTTCCTACTAATGCCGACGCGCAGAGTCGAACTGCGGACCTACTGATTACGAATCAGTTGCTCTACCAACTGAGCTACGTCGGCCAGGGGTGTCATTAACCGCGGAGAGTATAAACAAAAAGATAAGGTTCGGCTAGGCTTTACAGACACTACCACCAGCGAATTAGGTCGCCATACCTCTTACTGGCACTTTTGCTCAAACAATAAACAAATTGATTGGCTTTTTCTGGTTAAAAGTTTTGTACAGCGCCAAAAACTGATCAACTATCGCAACAAACTGATCGACTATCGCATGCGCCTCGAACACCCAGGATCAAACGACACCTGATCGACTTCAGTTTTAGCCTGATCTATTTCCTGGAGAAGTTCAGTAGCGTATGACTGCATTTTCGCTGAGAATGATGCCAACAACTGCACTGCATGTTCATTGCGACATTCTATTGGCACTTCAAGCGACTGACAGAACGCAACACCTGTATTAAGGCGTGCCATATAAAGCTGCAGTACATCTACAACTTCCCTGAACGCAATTTCGTTTAATGGATATTTGTGAGAGGAAATGACAGCTCGCTTCGCATTGGCAAGGCAAGCCCTTACAACTTTAACGCCATTAGCTATAAAGACTCTCAACTCTTCTATCCCGAGCATTATTCGCCCTGCCTCTTCACGCGCTTTTGCAATCAGAGAGTGTATTTTTTGTCGTTTTTCCAATTTTTCGATTTCCTTTCTTGCTTTTAGCCCGGCTTCTAGGTGTCCTTTCAGCTCTTCTCCTATTGCGATTGTTGTTCTTATTTTTTCGGCTTGCTCCACTGTTGATGCTTCCCGCACGGATAATAATATTTGTTCTACTCGCCTTCTTACTTCATCTTCTATCTTCGCTTGCTCTGTCGGTTCTAACACCACTGGCGCAGCTAGCTCTAACTGAACTAATACCGTTTGGCAAGCCGCCGTTTTGCTTACTAATTCAGCAAGGCGCTTCGCTGGAAAAACAAGCTCTCTTAGTTGTTCACTCAGCATACGGGTTATTTCTATAACCGCATCTTTATTAATATTCTTTGGTCTGAGTGATTCGTGTTGCGTTGGTGTCTCTGCGGATGTCTTTGCGTCAGACGCAATTGAAATGGGTTGCGCTGGTGGCCTTACCTGCACCTGCGGTGCGGCCATTTTAAAAAGACGACCAAACATAACACAACCCCCGTATTTTTGATTATATTTTGGAAAAACGAAATTCTAATATTAAATCATAGCAATTGCAATCACACCTCGAACATTATTATAGTAGAATCTACCCAACAACGTCGCGAACCTAAGGAAATCAAATGAAAAAACTCATTTTTATAGCAGGACTGCTTTCCCTACTATCTACCCCTCTCTATGCAGATACCGCTAGCACCGACCAGCAAACACCAGCCGCTAAAAATAAACTAGCAGGGGACAATTTTCTACAAATGAATAAAAGCAAACCGGGCGTTCAAACACTACCGGACGGGCTACAATACCAAGAAATTACACCCGGAACAGGCAACCCCCCTAACGATAACGATGTCGTCACCGTTGATTATCAAGGCACATTGATCGACGGCACAGAATTCGATAGTTCCTACAAACGCGGTCAACCCGCAACATTTCCCGTTAAAGGCGTAATTCCGGGATGGACTGAAGTACTCAAACAAATGAAACCAGGCGCAACGTGGATGGTCTACATCCCAGCAGCACTCGCTTACGGCGAAATGGGCTCACCACCTGCTATAGGACCCAATGAGACACTCATCTTTAAAATTCACTTGATCGAAGTGAAGAAAAATTAAAAATAATACCCCCTCATCCGCCCTGTCGGGCACCTTCTCCCGGAGGGGGCTTTGTTGAATAAATCGGAGATGGCGTAACCGAGCCGCGACCGGCAGGGAGTCGCATGAATCTGATAAAAGCTGGTGTAAAACAATGCAACATTTCTACCGTTAAATGGCACCTTAATATCATAAAGTAAGAAATTTCAGCTAAAAGCTATGGCACAGTAACGCTCCCTCACGGTCGCGGCTCGGTTACACCGAGTACCTCCTAGGCCATCTCCGATTTATTCAACAAAGCCCCCGGAGGGAGAAGGCATGCCAGACAAGGCTTCAGAGGCCAATAGCTATAAATTAAATTGTTACTTGATTTAAGAGCTAAGATGTATAGAATCTATTAACCGGTGAATTGCGTTCCGCTAGCCCACCTACGATCACCACACCACCTCGTCGTCACACTTCAACAGAAGTAGGCGCCTAAGCCATGTCAGACAAGCTTTTCGTGCTGTTTGATATCCCCTTCATCTGCCCTGTCGGGCATCTTCTCCCGGAGGGAGAAGACATGCGAAGTTTGGCTTTAGAGATGAATCGTTACAGTATTTACGCATAAAAACATGCCCTCACGGTCGCGGCTCGGTTTCAACCTCACGCGCCAATATCCCACCCAAACAAAAAAGGACACCCTATGAAAATACATGGCTTTTCGCTTATTGAATTAATGATTGTGATCATTATCATCGGCATATTATCAACCATTGCTATTCCTTCTTATCAAATTTACATACATCGCGCACGATTTGCAGAAGTGATCAGCACAACAGCACTGTACAAAACAGCTGTTGCACTCGCGCTACAAGAAGGCGAAAAAAGAGAAGACCTCAATACAGGCACGCACGGCATTCCAGACTCACCAGAGAAAACAAAAAACTTGCAAAGCTTAGTCGTCAAAAACGGCATCATCACCGCAACAGGGACACCTGCTATTGATGAAACAACTTATATCCTCACACCGAATAATGACGGCACTGAATGGACAATGAGCGGGAGCTGCTTGACCAATGGATTATGTCGATCATAAAAGGACATCAAAATGTTAATACAACACGATCAAGCTGTCGCTGATAAAGTTAACGGACTCCTGACAGATGCATGCAAGCAGCATATTTCAGATATTCATATTGAACCAATGGCAACCATCTGCCGCATCCGATTTCGAAAAAATGGCTTATTATACGAGAAAAACACCATTCCTCTCCTCGTAGCAAATCGAATGATTCTAAGAATCAAAGTCATGGCAAATCTCAATATTGCAGAAAAACGCTTACCACAAGATGGTCGATTTTATACGCCTGAAAACGAATTAGAAGTGCGTGTTTCAACTTGCCCACATCTCTATGGAGAAAAAATCGTGTTACGTTTGTTTCAAAAACAAAACACATATTTTTCAATAGATGACATCGGGTTATTGCCTTCTCAAAAAACACTATTGGTAAAAAAATTAGAAGCACCGCAAGGACTGATTCTCATCACTGGCCCAACAGGTAGCGGAAAAACAATCACACTCTATACCGCATTGCGTTACTTAAACACTATCGAAAAAAATATCCTCAGCATAGAAGATCCCATTGAAATGCAGTTACCCGGTATCACGCAAATTCAAACAAATCCAAAAATAGGGCTCGATTTTCCGAATCTACTACGCACCTGCATGAGACAAGATCCAGATATCTTAATGATAGGAGAAATCAGAGATACAGATACAGCTAATATCGCTATACAAGCCGCGCAAACCGGACATCTGGTACTTGCAACACTACACACCAATAACACCGTCGAAGCAATACAGCGCCTGCAAACACTCGGCGTTTCATCAGACCAACTCAGCCATAGCCTGTCACTGATTGTAGCACAACGTCTGATACGCATGTCGTGTCACGATTGCATTGACAAAAAACAGCATAGCAACACTTGCCATGGAGGCTACGTAGGTCGTACCGGCATGTTTGAAATGTTACCTAACTCGCCAACGCTCACACAGCTCATTGCACAGAATGGTTCTCGTTTAGCACTGGAGCAGGCTTTTGATATGGAAAATCTCTTATCTTTAAAAGAGGTCGGGTTAGAAAAAGTTAAGCAACGCATCACAGATATCGCTGAATTAAAAAGGGTGATTGGCCACTTATGATATTAAAAAATAAAAACACACTATCGCAAAGTGATACGACTCTTTTCTTTAGACAATTATCAACAATGATAAAAGCTGGCATACCTATCGTACAAAGTCTAGAAATACTTCTGCAAAATCAGGAAAGCGAAAAAATACGTATCGTGACAAAAACACTCATTATTCATATCAAGAGCGGGAAAAATCTTTATCAAGCCATGCGATTGCATCCTTTGCATTTTAATGAGTTTAGCTGCCAACTCATTCGCATCGGAGAGCAAACAGGCAGCTTAGAAACCATGCTCACCGCCATCGCCTTGCATCATGAAAAGCATCTTGCTTTTGCACAGCGCGTTAAGCAATCTTTGTTTTATCCTATTACCATCCTCGCTATCGCAACAATCATGATAGGCTGCATGTTTCTTTTTGTGATTCCGAAATTCCATGAATTATTTGAAGAAACAAAAACAACATTACCCACTATCACGCTCTCTATTTTTGCATTTTCTCATTTTCTAACAGAACACATCTTTTCTATTTTGCTATCGCTGATTGCATTCATAAAAATGCTTCTTTTCTCTCAGAAAAGATTTTTTAAGAAAGCAAAAGTACATCTCCCTATTATAAGAAATTATTTACAAAAAATTCATCTTATGCAATTTTCAAATCATCTTTCCCTCTGCTTATCAGCGGGCATACCAATCAATCAAGCACTTTCATTACTCATCAAAACATCAACCAACACAGCTTATGCCAATACCATCACCATTCTCAATCAAAAGCTCGCCTCCGGTATAATGCTGCATCACGCCATGGAAAAAACACAGTATTTTCCAGCCCTGATGATTCATATGGTCAGAACAGGTGAAGAGTCTGGCATGCTAGAAGAGATGCTGGGGAAAACAGCTCTGATTTATGAAAATGAGATCCATGCACTCGCCGAACGATTTATTACATTGCTCGAGCCCTTGATTATACTCGCGCTTGGTGCTTTAATTGGAATATTAATAATAGCCATGTACCTACCACTTTTTAACTTAGGAAACATGCTCTAGGAAAATAACCATGATTGATTTTCTCTATTTTTATTCAGAACATATGTCTTTTTTTCTCTTTTGTTTTATCATTATTTCTTTGTTTATTGGTAGCTTCCTTAATGTTGTGATTTATCGCCTGCCGCTGATGTTGCAACGTCGCTGGGAAGAAGACTGCCGATCTTATCTCGGACAACCGCCTCTACTTAAAACACCGTCTTTTAACCTTTGCTTTCCCGCTTCGCATTGCCCTCAATGCCAAAAGCCCATCCGCCCCTGGCACAACATCCCGTTATTAAGCTTTATCTTGCTAAAAGGAAAATGCAGCAATTGCAAAAATAATATTTCATTACGCTATCCCATGGTAGAACTCTTGACTTGCGTACTCTCTGTTTATGTTGCTTGGCAATTTCATTCAATTGTCTATTTTCCACAACTTTTTGCTACACTTATCTTCACTTGGATTGGTATTTGTCTGATTTTTATTGATATTGATCACCACCTGCTGCCAGACCAACTCACCTTGCTCTTACTTTGGCTCGGCATGATTTTTACTTTATTCGGCATATTTGTTCCAAGCGAGTCTGCTATTATTGGCGCTGTCACAGGATATTTGTTTTTTGCGATCACCCAAGCTATCTTCGGATTTTTCACGGGCAAAATAGGGCTTGGGCAAGGCGATTATAAACTGTTGGCCGCACTGGGCGCTCTGCTCGGTTATTTTCTGCTACCCTTCATCGTGATACTTGCCTCTGTGCTCGGACTCATCGGCGCCCTCCTACAGATGATCAGAAAACGAAGTTTCAAAAGCGTTCCTTTCGCTTTTGGGCCTTATTTGCTAATTGCAGGTTGGATTGCGCTATTTTGGGGACGACCTGCTACAGAATATTGGATAAGATCATGTTGCTAGTTGGCTTAACAGGTGGAATAGGATCGGGCAAGTCCAGCGTGGCGGCGTACTTTACCGCGCGCGGCGTACCGGTGATTGACGCTGATGTTATTGCTAAAAAAATCACACAAAAAGGTGAAACAGCCTATCAAAAGATCGTCGAGCACCTTGGGGAACACATCCTGCTCGCTGATGGCTCTCTGAATCGCGCGGCTCTCAAACAGCTTATTTTTGAGGATCCTAAAGAGCGAATCTGGCTTGAGAATTTACTACATCCCATTATTAGGTCTTGCATTGAACAGGGCATTAGGGAACTATCTGCGCCTTACTGTATTATTGTCATTCCGCTGTTATATGAAACCCATTCACCCCCCTTTATTCAACGCGTTCTTGTGGTAGATACCTCAGAATCTCTTCAAAAACAACGGGTTGCAGATCGCGACAAGCTTCCTGAGAAACAAATTGAAGCCATTTTACAGACGCAGGTCACACGCAAAGACCGCTTACAACGATGTGATGATATTATTCACAACGATGGCTCACTCAAAGAACTGGAGGCCGAGGTCGAAAAATTACATCAGCAGTATTTAAGTTTATCGCAATAACAACATTTCCTTGCCTAATTTCAAAGCAATTTATGTTACAATGGTGAAAGGTCTTGTTTTACAGTGTGATGACATGAATAGTACAATCATCTATGACTATCCGCTTAATGAAATCGTTCGCGCCAGCATGCGTTTGGAACAACTATTTCAGCAAATAGACCAGCAGCTGCAAGACATCTCACCTTTAGGCACCAGAAACATTATTAATTCTATCATCAACGTATTACAAATACTTGATCGCCCGGATCTCAAGTCTAAGCTAGCCAAAGAATTAGCAACCCATGTTGGCACACTTGCTCGGTTTGCTAGCACCAGCAATAACGATACTGATAAGAATAAAATGCTTTCAGGACAGCTGGAAGATTATGCAAAGCGACTGATTGATAGGAATGGCAAGCTTGGGTACCGCTTACGCGATATTGAGTTACTCAATACGCTACGCATGCATTTTGCAACACCGGGCAGTGGTTGTAGCTTTGACATACCGCTCTATCATCATTGGCTACAACGACCTGTTGAAGAACGCAAGGCAGCCATACTGGAGTGGCTCAGTGACTTTACTGAAATCAGGGCAATCATTGATTTGCTCTTGCATATTGTACGACATCACGGAAAAACAGAAGAGAAGGTTGCCATACACGGATTTCATCAGGAATTATTGGATCCCCAGTCTAATTTACGCATGATACGCATTGGCATCCCTTCTGACATTTGCGCTTATCCTGAAATTAGCATAGGACGGCACTTTTTAAGTGTGCGATATTTCACGCCTCTTATTGAGAAACGACCAACGCAGTATACTAACAACCTCCCATTTTGGATCGCTTATTGTAGTCTTTAGGAAAATATGCCTCTTATCCCCTGCCCGCGATGCGGTAAAAAACAACCTTGGACAACGGAAAATCCGTTTAGGCCTTTCTGTTCGGAGCGATGCAAGCTGATTGATTTGGGTAATTGGGCGAGCGAAAAATATAATGTGCCGGGCGAGGCGGTGGATAAAGATAAAAAAGATAAAGAGGACTCAGACGACGAATAAATCAACCCGAACAAACACATCAAAAATACCCCCTCATCCGCCCTGTCGGGCACCTTCTCCCGGAGGGGGCTTTGTTGAATAAATCGGAGATGGCGTAACCGAGCCGCGACCGTGAGGGAGCGTCACATGAATCTGATAAAAGCTGGTGTAAAACAATGCAACATTTCTACCGTTAAATGGCACCTTAATATCATAAAGTAAGAAATTTCAGCTAAAAGCTATAGCACAGTGACGCTCCCTCACGGTCGCGGCTCGGTTACACCGAGTGCCTCC
>Ga0310813_10000443_pt1 | contig 26358 bp, 22 predicted proteins | sample YN3metagenome_FD_203086 | JGI IMG/M metagenome (GOLD analysis project Ga0310813, IMG submission 203086) | Soil microbial communities from experimental microcosm in Duke University, North Carolina, United States - YN3 | ecosystem: Engineered > Artificial ecosystem > Soil microcosm > Unclassified...
GTGTCCGCCTCGGTGGCGAGACGCTCGGCGAGCGCGCGAAAGCGCTCCACCGGCCACTGCTTCTCGCGCCGTCCCGCTCCCGGATTGAGGGCGACGATGCGGTCGCTGCGCTTGAGCCCGGCCTCCACGAGGGCGTCATCCATGCGCCGCTCCGCGACCGGCCGCGGCGGGAGGTGGAACTCCGGCGCGCCCGCCGAGATGCCGAGGGGGCCCAGGAGCGTCAGGTACTGCTCCACCACGTGCGCGGCGGTGGACGGGGGGGTGATGCGCCGGTTCGTGAAGAGCACGTTCAGGCGCTCCCGGCAGTGCGACGCGCTGAAGCCGATGCGCAGCGGGGCCCCCGTATAGGCCGTGAGCACGCCGCTCTTGAGCAGCCCCTGCAGGTCGATCGCGACGTCGAAGCCGCCTCGGCGCACGCGCTGATGGAGACGGCCCAGCTTGCCCAAGACCTCTCGGGCGCCCGCGGGTCGCCGGACGAGACGCCGCCAGCGTCGCGTGTCCACGGGGACGATCTGATCGAGGTCGGGATGGTCGCGCAGGATCGCGTACTCCCGGGCCTCCACGATCCACGTGATGCGGGCGTCGGGCCGGGCCCGGCGCAGCGCGCGCGCCACCGGGAGGGCGTGAATCACGTCGCCCAGCGACGAGAGCTTCACGATCGCGACGTTCACCGCGCGCCCCCGAAGCGCTCGAGGATCACGCGGATCAGGTCTTTCGTGGAGTGATCCTTCGGGTCTCCGGCGATGGCGACGCGCCCTCCCGCCGCCACCACCGCCGCGCGCTCGGGCACCGTGGCCTCGGTGTAGTCCGTGCCCTTGGCCTGCACCGCGGGACGGAGCAGGCCGACCAGCCGCTCCACCGTGTCCTCGTCGAAGATCACCACCGCGTCCACCACCGCCAGCGCGCCGAGCAGCTCGGCGCGCTCCGGCGCGCTCATGAGCGGACGCCCCGCGCCTTTGAGCCGGCGGACCGACGCGTCCGAGTTGATCGCCACCACGAGCGCATCCCCCAGCGCCCGGGCGGCGGCCAGATAGCGGACGTGCCCCACGTGGAGGAGATCGAAGCAGCCGTTGGCGAGGACGATCGTCTTGCCGAGTCGACGCTGGGTGTCCGCCCAGCGGGCGGCCGCCTCAGGGTCGAGAACGGGCGCCATCGCTCCTCGGCTCGGACGCGAGCGCTTGGGCGAGGTCGGCCGGCGTGGCGCTGGCGGTGCCGCGCTTCATGACGACCACTCCGCCCGCCACGTTGGCGAGCCAGGCCGCGTGGCCGGGGGGCGCGCCGGCGGCGAGCGCGGCGGTGAACGCGCTGATCACGGTATCGCCCGCGCCCGTCACGTCAGCGATCTGATCGGTGCCGTGGATGGGAATGAACGTCACCGGCCCCTCGCGCTCGAACAGCGCCATGCCGCGGCTGCCGCGCGTGACGAGCAGGAGCTTTGCCCCGAGTCGCTCGAGCACCTGACGCGCGGCCTTCTCGATGGCGCGCTCGTCGACGAGCTCGGTCCCGGTGAGCGCCTCCACCTCGGGCTCATTGGGCGTGGCCGCGGTAGCGCCGCGAAACCGGAGAAGATCGTACCGGCTGTCGACCGACACGGGCGCGCCGCGCTCGCGGGCGCCCTGGCACACCGTCTCGAACACCCGGGGCGACACCACCCCGTAGCCGTAGTCGGAGCACACGACGCCGTCGGCCTCGCGCGACAGCGCGCCGAGCCGCTCGAGCAAACGCGCCTCCACGTCGGGGGGCAGGCCCGGCTCGGGCTCGCGGTCCAGCCGCACCACCTGCTGGCGCGTGGACTCGTAGCCGCCGGCCATGATGCGAGTCTTCACCGGTGTGCGGCGGCCCGGCGCGCGCACGAGCCCCTCGGTGCTGATGCCCGCGCGCTCGAAGAGCGCCGCGATTGCCGCGCCGCCCTCATCGTCGCCGACCACCCCGACCGGCACCGCCTGGGCCCCGAGCGCCTGCACGTTGTGCGCGGCATTCGCGGCGCCGCCGAGCCGGACTTCTCGATCCGTGAAGCGCAGGATGAGCACGGGCGCCTCGCGCGAGATGCGTGCCGGCTTGCCGTAGAGATATTCGTCGGCGATGAGGTCGCCCACCACGAGGATGCGCCGGCCGCGCAGCCGCCCCACCAGCTCGAGCGTGGCCCGCGCGGGAAACATCACGGCCGCCGCTCCGTGAGCACCCACGTGACCGCGTCCAGCAGATCCTCGGCCACGTGGTCGGGCTTCACCGTCCATTCCTGCCGTTGATGCTCCCACTCGCCGCGCCCGTAGCCCGTGAGCACGAGCACGCCCGCCGCCCCCACCGCCTGCCCGACAGCCACGTCGGAGATCCGGTCGCCGACCATCACCGAAGCCGCGAGGTCCAGATCGAGCTCGCGTGCCGCACGCTGGAGCAAACCGGGCCGGGGCTTGCGGCAGTCGCACACCGCGCGATAGGGCGGCTGGCCCTCGTGAGGATGATGGGTGCAGACGTAGAGACGGTCGAGATGCGCCCCCTGCGCGGCGAGCTGCCGGACCATCTCGGCATGCACGGCATGGAGCACGTCCTCCGAGAAGTAGCCGCGCGCGATCCCGGCCTGATTGGTGACCATCACCGCCGGGAGGCCGGCTTGATTGAGACGGCGCACGGCGTCCGCGGTGCGGGGCAGGAGGCGAATCCGGCTGACGTGATTCACATACCCCACCTCATCGGTGAGGCAGCCATCCCGATCGATGAACACCGCGGGGCGTCCGGCCATCGTGGGAAAGTGTACTGCCCTTGGCCCCGAACGATCAATAAAGATCAGGAGTTCGGAGTCGCATCAGCCTGCGATCTCCCGGTAGAGATCTTCGAAGGCGGCGGCTTGGGCAGCATAGGTGTACGGCTCGGCGGCCGCCCGCGCGGCCCGGCCGAGGGTAACCGGGTCGGCCTCGTGCAGGCGCTCCAGTCCCTCCGCGATCGCCCCGGCCTTCACCTCCGGGACCACCCAGCCGTTCACCCCGGGGCGAATCAGCTCGGCGCCCCCGGCGTGCACGCTGGTCAGCATCGGGCGGCCGGAAGCCAAGGCCTCGAGGTGCACGTTGCCAAACGGCTCGTAGCGGGCGGGCAGCGCCACCACGTCCGCCGCCGCGTAGAGGCGCTCGACGTCGTGTCGCGCGCCGGCCCAGATCATCTGGCCACCCACGTCGAGGCGCGCCGCCAGCGTCTCATAGGGGCCGCGGTCGCCCTTGCCCGCCACGATGAGGCGCACGGCCGGGTCTCGACGAAGCGCGAGCGCTTCGACGAGCGGGCCAAGGCCTTTGCGCTCGAAGCCCGAGCCGACGAACAACACGCACCAGGCGCCTGCCTCGAGACCCAGCTCCGCACGGGCGGGTGCCCGATCGCGCAGTCGCGCCTTCGGATCGAAGCGCGCCAGATCCACGCCGTTGTATACGAGGGTCACCCGATCCGGCGGGGTCGCGTAGAAGCGCTCCATCTCGGCCTTGCCGCGCGCGGAAATCGCCACGATCTGGCGGACACCTTTGAGCTGAAATATACGTGTTTCCAGCCTGATGACATATCGATGATACGGACTTCCTCGAGCCCGCCGACCCATCGCCTCGAGGTAGCCTCGATGCGTGCCCTCGCCGGCGCGGTATACGTCGGCCCCTGTCAGGCGCTCGTGGGTCTGCACGATGTCGTAGCCGCCCGCGCGCGCCGCCGCGCGCGCGGCGATCCCGAATGACACGAGCCGCAGCAGCGAGGGCTGTCGTAGCACCGGCAGCCGGCGCACCCGAATGCCGTCGACCGGGCGCTGGCCCCGCGTGGTGAGGAGCGTGACGGCGTGGCCGCGGCGCGCGAGCTCGCCGACCAGCCCCGCGGTGGCCGTCTCCACGCCGCCGTGGAAGGTGAAGGGCCGGCACACCAGCCCGAGCTTCACCCTCGGACCGTCCGGGCGAGGAGCCCCTGCACCAGCGGGAACAGATCGCGGCGCGCGCTGGTGAAGCTATAGTGTGCGATGCAGCGCTCCCGGGCACGGGCACCGAGCTCGTGCGCCTTCTCGACATCGCTCGTGAGCTGCTCGATGGCGGCCCCCAGCGCGGCGGCGTCTCCGGGAGGAACGAGGACGCCACAGCCGCCGCCGTCGAGGATCTCGGGAATCATGGACACGCGCGTGGCGACGATCGGGCGCGCCAGCGCCATCGCGTCGAAGAGCTTGGCAGGCACCTGTCCGCGCGTGTCCGGGCCCTCCCGCTGGGGGACCGCCACGACGTCGGCGGCCTCGAGGTAGCGCGGCACCTCGGAGAACGCGATGGCGGGGATCAGCCGCAGCGCGGGCAGCCGGGCCCGTAGCCGGCGGCCGGTGGCGCCGTAGGGGTCGGTGCCCACGAGTGCCAACACAAGATCGGGCCGCGCGAGCGCGGCCACCGCCTCCACCAGATCATCCACGCCCTTGTGCTCGCGCGCGGTGCCGAGAAACATGACGAGACGCTTCCCCGTGGCGTCGAGGCGCGCCCGCACCTTGGCCGGATCGGCCAGGCCGGGGCGCCAGGCGTCGGTGTCCCGGACGTGCGGGATGAGCGTGCCGCCGAACCGCTCCTGGAGGAACCGCGAGGCGACGGTGATCGCATCGGCGGTGCAGGCCGCCCGCTCCATCAGCCAAGTCCAGGGCAAGCCCCGGGGATTGGTCCAGTTGACCGCGCGCCCGACCGTGCCCCAGACGCCGCCGCGCAGGAAGAACCCGACTTCCCAGTCGTCGATGTCGAGGATGAGCGGGCGCCCGCCGAGCCGCCGCTTGAGCAGCCCGAGGCCGGCCGAGCCGAGCCGCGGCTTGGAGGCGTAGAGGAGATCACCATCGGCCGCGCGCAGGAGGCCCGGCACGGCGCCCGCAAAACTTGCGATGCGACCCGTCGGCACCGTCACATAGCGCACCCCGTCGGCGGCCACCGGGGGCCACACGCCGGCGCCGTGACGCGGTCCCACGATCTCGACCTGAGCGATGGGCGCGAGCAGCTGGGCGAGGAGGTGGGCGCGACCGGCGGCATTGCCGGAGACGTCGAAGCAGAGAACGGAGACCTTCACGCGGTGGGCGTCGCCAGCGCCGTGTACCGTGCGGCCAGCGCCTCCACGACGCGCGCGCCCGAGAGGCGCCGCTCCACGAGGTCGCGCCCCGCCTTGCCGAGCCGGACGCCCAGCCCGGGCTCGGTGAGCAGCGCCTCGACCGCGTCGGCGAGCGCGCCGACTTCTCCGCCGGGCACCAGCAGCGCGCTCTCGCGGTCGACCAGCACCTCGGGCACCACGCCCACGCGACTTGCCACGACGGGTCGTCCCGCGGCGAGGTACTCGAAGAGCACGCGTGACATGCCGTCGGACTCGAGGGGTACGTAGAGCGCGGCATCGAAGCCCGCCACCATCTCCGGCGCGTCCACCAGGCCGTCCATGATGGTCACGCGGTTGGCAAGACCGAGGCGAGCGCGTAATGCGCGGATCTGCAGGTGCATGGAGCCGCCGCCGACCAGCGCCGCGTGGAACGGGCGGCCGGCGCGTGCCAGCCGCGCCAGCGCCTCGAGGGCGACGGTATGGCCCTTCATCGCGCGAAAGCCGCCGAGGAGACCGACCACCGGGACATTGTCCGCAATGCCCAGCGCGCCGCGCAGCCCGCGCGGGCTCCGGCCGGGCCGCCAGGCCTCGGCGTCGACGCCGCCCGGCAAGGCCACCGCGCGATCCGCGTCCACCAGGCCGGCCGCGAGGTACTGGCGGCGGATGGCCTCGGTCACCGTGACCACCAGCGCGGTTGCCCGCCGGTAGAGCCAGCGATTGAGCGAATGCGACCGGACGGGCTGCACGATGTGCCGCGTGCGCACGAGCGGCCGCGGCGTGCGCGACAGACGATTGGCGAGGGCCGCCAGCCAGTGCTCCTTCCCCCGGTGCACGTGCACCACATCGATGTCGTCCAGCCAACGCCGCAGGCGACGGAGATCCGCCGCGTCGGCCGCGGGATGTATCCCGCCGGTGAGCTCCAGCAGCTCCACGCGCCCGACTCCAGCGGCGCGCGCGCGATCGATGACGCGTGCCTCGGTGCCGCGCCGGCAGGCGAAGACCACCTGATGGCCGGCCCGCTCGAGCTCGACGCTGACGCGCGCCGCCCAGTAGGCATCCGATGACCAGCCGCGGCAGGAGACGATCTGGAGCACCTTCATGCGGGCCTCCGTCGGCGCGCCACCGCCTCGCGGTACACCGCCTCCACCTGTGCGGCGTGGCGGGAGGGGCTGAATTCTTCGAGGGCCCGCCGCCGCCCCGCCTCCCCCATGCGCCGCGCCCGAGCGGGATCAGCGGCGAGGGCGGCGAGCGCCGACTCCACCGCCTCGGGCCGCTCGTCGTCCAGGAGGAGCCCGGTCTCACCGTGCGCGACGGTGTCGGGAAGCGCACCGATGCGCCGGGCCACCACGGGGCGACCCGCCGCCATCGCCTCGAGGGCGGCGCGGCACGACTCGTCCGAGCCTGCGCCCACCAGAACGAAGGTATCGAGCGCCCGGAGGACCGCGGGGAGGTCGGCGTCGCGATACCCGGTGAATATGATCTCCCGCTGGAGCCCCAGCTCGTGGACCACTGCCTCGAGGCGCGGCCGCGCCTCCCCCTTGCCCACGAGGAGCAGCCGCGCGCTCGGATAGCGCCCGAGCAGGCGCTGGAAACCGCGGATCAGCAGCTCGTGCCCCCGGTTGTGGGCGAGACGCGCGACCGAGCCGATGATGGGGCCGGTGGCGGGGGCGCCGTCGATCCCGAGCTCCGCTCGCACTGGGGTGGGATCGGCGTCCTCCATGAAGCGGGCGAGATCCACCACCCCGCTGACCCGGTGGATGCGCTCGGGCGCGATACCGGCGAGGCGCGCGCGCTCCTCGATCTGCCGGCTCACCACGATCACCGCGTCGGCGCGCCGGTAGAGCGCGCGAGCCACCCGCCCGACGCGCACCGCGCGCTGATTGTGGAACGTGCGGACCAATGCGGCGGGCCCCCGCGCCACCGCGCCCAGCCAGTGGTCGTGCGAGTGGTGCACGTGCACGATGTCGATGGCCTCCCGGCGCACCAGCTCCCGCACCCGCCGCACGTCGGCCACCCACGCCCACGGGGCCCCCTTCACGTCGAGAGAGAGCCCGGCCTCGGGCTCGATGCCGGCCTCGCGGGCCTTGGCCTCGAAGCGATCGCCCGCGATCAGTCCCAGCCGCACGGTGTGACCGCGCCGCGCGAGCCCGTCGATGAGCCGGATGACGGGGTCGGCGCTCCCGGTCCACCAGCGATTCGCGACCAGGTGCAAGATGCGGAGGGGCGGGGCCTCGGGCGTCATCGCCGCGGGGCGAGCAGCTCGTCATACAGGGCGATGAGGCGGCCGATCGAGGTCTCGCGCGAGAAACCCTCCTCGCAGCGCTTACGCGCCGTCCGCGCGCGCGCCGCCGCCGCCGCGGGGTCCGCGAGCACGCGCTCGATGGCGGCCGCGAGCGCGGCTGGATCTTCGGGCGGCACCAAAAGACCGGTGACGCCATCGTCCACGAACTCGGGAATGCCGCCGATGCGACTCGCCACGAGGGGGATGCCCGCGGCCGCGGCCTGCAACAGCGAGCCCGGCACGCCCTCGGTGCGCGTGGAGGCGAGTGCGAAGCAGTCCATGACCCCGAGCAGCGCCGGCACGTCGGTGCGGAAGCCGGCGAAGCGCACCGCGTCCGCGATCCCGCGGTCGCGGGCGAGGCCTTCCGCCCAGGCTCGCCGGCCGCCGTCACCCACGAGTAGTAGACGGGCGTCGGCGCGCCGCGCGTGCACGCGCGCGAACGCGTCGAGCAGGTGGTCGTGGCCCTTGGAGCCGCGGAACATCGCCACGGATCCGACGATGGGGCCGGCCGGCTTTCCTGCCGGGCTGGCCAGGCCCACCGACTCGAGGACGGCCGCGCTGTCGCGGGGTACGGCGAACGCGTCGAGGTCCACGCCGGCCGGGATGGCGATCACCCGCTCGGGACGCGCGCCCGCCGCGATCACGAGCTGCCGGATCTCCTCGCCGCTGGTGATCACGCGGTCGGCGAGCCATCGGTACACGGGATTGAGCCCGCGTCGGATGGGAATCGACACGTGGCGCGTGCGCACCAGCGGCACGCGCGTCCAGCGCGCGGCCATGCCGGCCACCCAGGCGTCGATCGAGCTGTGCGTGTGGACGAGGCTCACGCGCTCGCGCCGGATCAGACTCGCCAGCGCGCGCACCGCCCGGAGATCGACGGGGCCGCGCATCCGCACCGCGACCACGGGAATGGCGCGGGCGTGAGCGTGCTCGATGAAGCGGCTGCCCGGCTGGCCCGCGAGGAGGACGCGCCAGCCGCGCTCGGCGATCCAGTGCGACTCGTCGAGAGTGCGGATCTCCTGCCCGCCGAGCCCCGGCGAGGCCTCGGTGTGGAGGACGACCTTCACGCGACCGCCTCCCGCACCACCCTCGCCACCGCCTCGGCCTCGATGGCGCGCATGCACACGTGGTCGATGGGGCAGACGTCGAGGAAACACGGCGCGCACGGCGCCCCGGGCGCCACGACGCGGGCCCGCCCCGAGCGTGGGGCGGTGAGCCGCGGATCGGTGGGGCCGAACAGCGTCACCGTGACCACACCGAGCGCGGCCGCGAGGTGCGCCACTCCCGTATCCGCGCTGACCAGTCCGCGAAGCCGCGGCAGCAGGTGCGGCAGCAGCGCGGGGCGATCGCGTCCCACGAGCGAGCGCGGCGACGTCGCGGCGAGCCCGAGCACCGCCTCCGCGGCCGCGGCATCGTCGCGGCCGCCCAGCAGCATGACGGGCAGGTCGAGCGCCTGGAGCCGATCGGCGAGCGCGGCCCAGCCGGCGGACATCCAGCGCTTGGCCGGCCCCGCTGCAGCGCCGAGGTGAAGCCCGATCGGCCTATCGCCGCTCCGCACGCCATCGAGCAGCGCGTCCACCTCCGCCTCGGCAGCAGCATCGTCGGGCACGCGGAGCCGCGGCTCGCGCGCGAAGGTGGTGATGCCCAGGGCTTCGACCAGCAGCCGGTACTCATCGACCTGATGGCGGCGGGGCTCGGGCAGCGGGACCCGGTCGGTGAGGTAGAGCCCGCGCGCATCGGTGTCGAAGCCCACTCGCCGGCGCGCGCCCCACTGCCGCGCCGCGCGAGCGGCCTCGAACGAATTGGGGAGCACCAGCGCCAGGTCGGGCCGCGCGTCCGCGAGGGCGCGGGCGAAGCGCCGCCGGGCCGGAGACGCGGGATAGGCGAGCAGCGCGTCGGCGATTCCCTGTCCGCGCAGCAGCGAAGCCCAGCGTCCGATCACGGTGATGGTCGCCTCGGGCATCGCCTCGCGCAAGCGGGCCAGCGCAGGCTGGGCCATGACGGTGTCACCCAGCCAGTTGGGGGCGCGCACCACGAGGGTCGGGGGCACGCCCGCGCTCACCCGCGCGCGGGCGCGGCGACCTGTCGCAGCGCTTCCACCCAGGCGGCCTGGCCGCTGGACAGGACCATGCGCACGGCGAGCACCCAGACGGGTAGGCCGGGCAGCGTCTTCTCGCGGAGCCGCACGGCGTCCTTCTCCGTCGTGATGAGGCCCTCGGCTCCGGCCAGGCGCGCGCGTCGCGCCACTTCCGCGAGATCCACGTCGGTATACCAGTGGTGATCGCCGAACTCGGCGAAGCCCGCGAGGAGGACGCCCATGGTCGACAGGGTGTCCATGAACGAGCGGGGCGACGCCAGCCCGCCGAAGCCCAGCAGGCGCCGGCCGCGCAGCTCGGGGAGGGGGAGCCGCGCGCCATCTCCGACGCGCCGCACTTCGAGGGGCTCGTACCGCGCGGTGACGACCGGCGCGGGCGAGTCGTGCAGCCGCAGTGTGCGGGTGACCGCGTCGACGACCTCATCGTCGGCGGGATTGGTCACGACGACCACGTGGCTCCGCCGCAATGCGGAGAGCGGCTCGCGGAGCTGACCGCGCGGGAACAGCCGCCCGTTGCCCCACGGCGCGCGGGCGCTGACGACGAGGATCTCGAGCGACTTGGCGATGGTCCGGTTCTGGTAGCCATCGTCGAGCACGATGACGGAGGCGCCGTGGGTTTCCACCGCCAAACGCCCGGCCTCGAAGCGATTCTCCCCCACGATCACGGGGATGCCCGGAAGACGCTCCGCGAGCAGCAGGGGCTCGTCGCCGGCGGCGCGCGCGCCCAACCGGACGCCCCCGCGGTCCGCGACGACGTGCACCCCGCGGGTGGCGCGACCATAGCCGCGGCTCACCACCACGGGCGCCGCGCCCAGGGCGACGAGCGTGAGCGTGGCGAGCTCGGCGAGCGGTGTCTTGCCACTCCCGCCCACGGTGACGTTGCCCAAGGACACCACGGGACACGGCAGCCGCCCTGTCTTGAGCATGCCGGCGTCGTAGAGCCAGCCGCGGGCCATCAGCGCGGCGCGATAGCCCACGGACAGGCTGCCGAGCACGGCGGCGAGGGCGCGAGGCGTCTCCTCCTCCCACGCGCGCCGCAGCCAGGCTTCGGGGTCCCGCCGCACGCGCACGACGGCCTCGCTGGTGGCCCGGCCGCGCGCCAGCTGCTCGCTGTCCATCGGCTCGCTACCCATCTTTCGACATGCCCTCCCCGCCGGCCAGGTATCGCGACACCAGCTCGAGCGTCGCCCGCACCCCGCCCTGGCGCCGCACCACCGCCTGATACCCCGCGTCGCCCATGGCCCGCGCAATGTCGGGCTTCTCCAGGAGCTCGCGTAGCGCCGATTCGAGCGCGGCCGCGTCGGTCACCCGGCGGGCACCACCCGCCTCGAGCAGCATCTCCGCGCTCTCGCGGAAGTTGCTCGTGTAGGGGCCGAACAGCACGGGCTTGGACCGGAGCGCGGGCTCGAGCATATTATGCCCCCCGGTGGGGACCAGGCTGCCACCCACGAAGACCGCCTCCGCGAGGTGATAGAGGGTCGCCAGCTCGCCCACGGTGTCGAGGATGACCACCGGCGCGCCGGCCCGGGCCGTGGGCAGGCGGCTCCGCCGCACCGTGCGGATCCCACGATCCTCGAGCATGCGCTCGATCTCGGGCACGCGCTCGGGGTGACGGGGCGCCAGGAGAAGCACGAGGTCGCGGTGATCGGCGCGGAGGCGAGCGAACACATCGGCCATCACCTCGTCCTCGCCACGGTGGGTGCTGCCCGCCACCCAGACGCGCTCGCGCGGCCCGAGCCCGAGCAGGCGCTCCCACAGCTCACGCACCCCTGGGCCGTCCACGACCGCGTCGGTCTTGAGACTGCCCGTGACCACGACCCGCTCGGGCGGGGCGCCCAGTGCGATGGCGCGGCGCGCGTCCTCCTGCGACTGCATGCCCAGCACGGTGATGGACTGCAGCATGGGCCGCGTCAGGAACCGCACCCAGCGGTAGCGCCGGAAGGAGCGGTCGGATAGCCGCCCATTGGCGATCATGCTGGGAATGCGTCGGCGCGCGAGCGCGTCCAGGAAGTTGGGCCACAGTTCGGTCTCCATGCCGATGAAGAAATGCGGACGGATCGCGGCGAGCGCGCGCTCGACGGGCCCGGGCAGATCGAGCGGAAAGTACCGGTGGGTCACCGCGCCATTCAGCCCGTCGGCGACCACTCGGGCGCCCGTCGGCGTCACCGTGGTGAGCACGATGCTCACCCCGGGCCACTGCCGGCGTATGCCCTCGATCAGCGGCATCGCGGCGATGACCTCCCCCACCGATACCGCGTGGATCCAGCAGCGTGGCTCGGTGGGAAGGTCGGCGCCGAGGTGTCCCAGGCGCTGGCGGAGATGTACCGGGTGACCGCGGCGGAACAGCCGCCGGACCGCGACCACGGGGGCGTAGAGCGCCAGGGCTCCCGTGAGCACGACGGTGTAAAGGCCGCGGATCATGCCGCGGCCTCGAGGTCCGCCGCGCTCGAAACCGTCGCGAGCGCCGATTCCAACGTTTTCCGCGCCCGCTCGCGGGCGTCAGCATCGGCCTGGCGCCCCACCGCGAGAGGCTCACCGAAGCGCACCACGCAGCGGGCGAAGGGCCGCGGAACGCGAAAGCCGTCCCACGAGCGCAGGCGCCATTCTGACGAGGCGGCCACCGCCACGGGCACGATGGCCGCGCCGGTGAGCGAGGCGAGGGCGATGATGCCCGGCTTCGCGATCTCGCGCGGCCCACGGGGCCCGTCCGGCACCACCACCACGCTCGTGCCCTCGGCGAGCGCGCGGGCGAGGAGCCGCAGGGCTTCCGCGCCGCCTCGGCTCGAGGAGCCACGCACCACATCCAAGTTGAAGCGTGCGCACAGCTTGGCCACCATCTCCCCATCGCGCGAGCGACTAATCAGGACGCGGAGGCGGCGACCGCGATAGAGCGCGGGCAGGAGCAGGATGCGCGAGTGCCACGTCGCGAAGATGAACGGCGTCCCCGCACGCCAGCGCGCACCCGCTTCCCCTTCCGCATAGCGCACCCGGCACGTGGCGGCGAGCAGGCGTAGCGCGGGCGCGCCGAGGGCGGGGCCCAGGGTCAGCGAGAGCGCGCCGTTCATGCCGCGCGCGCGGCGTCGAGCACGGCGCGCGCCGCGCGCGGTCCCACGCCGGGCTCGCCCAGACGCGCGCGCAGATCCACGAACGCCGCCTGCTGAGCGGCCGCGGCGCCCGGCTCGGCGAGCAGGCGGCGCGCCTCGGCGGCGAGCCGCTCGCCGGTGGCGGCGCTCTGCAGGAGCTCGGGCACCACGGTGCGCCCGGCCACGATGTTGGGCAGGCTGATCCACGGAATCCGGATGAGGACGCGCGAGATCGCCTCAGTGACACGCGAGACCCGATAACAGACGACCATTGGCGCACCCAGGAGGGCGGCCTCGAGCGTCGCGGTGCCGGATGCAATCAGAATCGCGTCCGCGGCGACCATGATTTCGTACGTGCGCTCGGGCAGCACCCGGACGTCCGGGCCTCCCGCGGCCCGGCTCGCCGCGACCAGCCTCTCGACGCGCGCGCGATCCACGGAGGGCGCGAGCCCGAGGAGGAAGCGCGGCACCTGACCGCCCGCGGGGGCGGCCAGGCGTCGGGCGGCGTCGAGCATCGCGGGGAGCAAGCGCGAGACTTCTTCACGCCGGCTTCCCGGGAAAAGGCCGATGACGGTCGAATCAGGCTCGACGCCGAGGGCGGCGCGGGCCGCGGGCCGCTCGAGCCCCACCGGCAGCACGTCGAGCAGCGGATGGCCGACGAAATCGACGGCCGCCCCCGCCGCGCGGTAGAGTGGCAGCTCGAAGGGAAACACCGCGAGGACGCGGCTCGCGAGCCGCGCGATCAGCCGGGCGCGCCCGCGGCGCCATGCCCACACTTGCGGCGGGATGAAATAGATCACGGGGACACCGGCGCGGTGCGCCTGGCGTGCGAGGCGCATGTTGAACTCCGGGAAGTCGATGACGACGAGCGCTCGCGGCGGCGCCTCGCGCAGCCGGCGCACGAGTGCCCGATAGGCCCGGTAGAGGCCGGGAAGACGGCCGACCGCCTCGCTGGTTCCCACCACCGCGCGCGCGGTGGGATCGGCGACCACCTCCATGCCGGCCGCGGCCATCCGCGGGCCGCCCATGCCCACGAGCCCCAGGTCGGGCTCGAGCTGGCGGAGGGCCCGGCACAAAGTGCCGCCGTGAAGGTCGCCCGACGTCTCCCCCGCCGAGAGCATGATGGCTCCCGCCCGTACGCTCACGCGGAATCCTCCAGCGTGACGAGGGCGATGCCGGCCGCGTCCGCCCGCCGGGCCACCGCCTCGTGGTCGACCACGAGCGTCCGCCCGCGTGCGACGGCGAGCGCCGAGGCCCCGCCCGCCTCCATGGTCTCCAGAGTGGCGAGGCCGATCGTAGGAATGTCGAAGCGGAAGTCGTGGTCGTCGGCCACGGCCTTCACCACCACCGCGCCGGGCCCCGACAGCCGCACGCCGCGTCGAATCGCCTCGTCGGTGCCCTCCGCCGCTTCCACCGCCACGGTGACGCCCCGCGCCCGCACGACCGTCTGGCCCACGCCCCGGTTGGCGAGGTCGTGGGCCAGGCGCCAGCCCTCGTGGATCTCGGTCCACTCCGCCTCGCTCGGGGCCCGCGTGCTGAGCCGCTCCGACGCCACCAGCCAGGGCCCGAGGAGCCGGCGCTGATCCATGACCTCGATGCCCATGCTTCCGAGCAGGGCCACCGCCATGCGGCCGAGCGAGCCGTCCGCGAGGCCCTCGCGGGAGAGGTCACGACCGGCGTCATCCGCCTGCTCGGCATGCGCGAAGAAGCGCCGCTTGGCGAAGCTGCCCACGAAGGCCACGGCGCCCACGCCCTCCGGACCGAGCGCGCCGAGCACGCTCTGCAGGTCGGTCACCTGGGACGGTACGACGCGGTCGGCGGCGGAGGCCAGATCGGGCGCGTCAGTGAAGGCGAAGGCCACGACCCGCCATCCCTGCCGCCGCGCCTCGGCGGCGGCCCGGCCGGGTAGGATCCCGGCCCCGGCCATCAGGCCGAGGCAGCGCTCCACGGCAGGTCCTCCGGCCACGCGGTTTCGCCCCGGCCCTCGCGGATCATGCGCTCGATCTCGAGCGCCACGGCGAGGGACCGGAGATCATCGCCCTCGACGAGATCCACCCGCCCGTTCGCCTGGGCCGCGCGCGCCGCCGCCATCAGGTGGCGCAGCTCGAGCTTGAGGGGATTGTCCTTGTGGACGAAGAGGTGCTCCACGAAGGAGGCCTGCCGGTAGCGGATGGCCTCACGGTTCACCGTGTACTCCTGGGCGGCGCGCCGGTGGATCTGGATGTCCTGATCCTGGTAGTCGAGGATGATGTAGGCGTCGGGCTGCGTGATGGCGAGCGTGCGGATCTTCTCCTCGGTGGCGCGGCTGGCCGTGATCGTAGCCATGGCGCCGCTGTCGAAGCAGATCTGCACGTTGGCCACGTCGGCCAGGCCTGAGCGCACCGAGGCCCCAATAGCCGTCACCTTTCGCGGTTCGCCGTCGACGAGATTCAGCACGATGTCGATGTCGTGGATCATGAGGTCCATGACCACCGAGTCCTTCGCTACCCGGGGGGCGAAGGGGCCGAGGCGCCGCGACTCCACGAGGATGGGGCGCTCCACGATCTTCCGCAGCTCCTGAACGGCGCCGTTGAAGCGCTCGACGTGCCCCACGTGGAGCACACGATTGCTGGCGCGGGCCACCCGGAAGAGCTCCTTGGCCTCCTCCAGGGTCGGCGTCATCGGTTTCTCGACGAGCACGTGCACGCCCGCCTCGAGGAGCTCGCGCGAGACCTCGAAGTGCTGCTCGGTCGGCACCGCCACCGTCGCGACGTCGACGAGGCCCGCCAGCTCGCGATAGTCGCGAAAGGCCCGGGTGCCGTAGGTCGTGGCCAGGTGCTGGGCGCGCGCGAAGTCAACGTCCACGATCCCGACCAGATCCACGTCCCAGAGCTCCATCAGGGCGAGGATGTGGTACTGACCCATGTGGCCGGCGCCGACCACGCCCGCCCGTAGCCGCGGCTCCGCCACCGGGCTCATAGCACGCCCTCGCGGAGGTCCGCGCCGTCGGGCTCACTGGACTCCGCCGCGCCGGATACGATCCCGCGTTTCGAGCGCTCGATGAAGGCCGCGATGCGGCGCCCGACCGAGCCCTCGCCGAATTCCTCGCGCAGTCGCGCGAGCGCGGCGCCGGTGGCGAGGCCGGACCGGTAGAGGATCCTGAACGCTTCCTGCGCTTCACGCCGGCCTTGCGGATTGAAGCCGCCGCGGCGCATGCCGATCAGGTTGACCGCGCGGGCGACAGCGGGATTGCCGTCCACGATGACGTACGGCGGGACGTCCTGGTTGACCTTGGCGCACCCGCCGATGTAGGCGTACGTGCCCACCCGTGCGAACGGGTGCACGCCGCTGAGTCCTCCCACTGTCGCGCGATCCTCGACGGTGACGTGCCCGGTGAGCGCCGCGCCGTTGACCATGATGACGTGATCTCCCACCACGCAGTCGTGCGCGATGTGGCAGGTCGCCATGATGAGGCAGCGCGCCCCGATGGTGGTGTCGTGGCCCTCGTGCGTGGCGCGGTGGATGGTGGCGTACTCCCGGATGACGGTCTCCTCGCCGATGCAGACTCCGGTGGGCACCTCCCGGCGGTACTTGAGGTCCTGGGGCTCGGCTCCGATGATGGCGCCGTGGCCGATCCGGCAGCGCGGACCGACATTGACCCGGCCCTCGAGCACGGCATGGGCGCCGACCTCCACGCCATCCCCCAGGACGACCTCGGGGCCCAGCAGGGTTCCGGGCCCCACGCGGACGCCCGCGCCCAGCCTTGCGCGTGGGTCCACGAAGGACGCGGGGTGTATGGCCATATCGTCAGACATCCCTTCTATTTGGCCCCCTTCTCGAGATCGGTCAAGCGCTTTTCCAGATCACGGACGCGACGAAGCAGCTCGGGCAGCCGATTCTCCGCCGCCCAGATCCGTTTGGCTTCGCCGGTGGGCCGGGCGGGAGTCCCGCTCCAGACCTCGCCGGCGGGGATGTCGTTGGGAACGCCGGACTGGGCGGTCAGGATCGCCCCGTCCCCGATCTCGACGTGATCGGCGATGCCGACCTGCCCCGCCAGCACCGCGCGATTGCCGACGCGCGACGAGCCCGAGACGCCCACTTGGGAGACCAAGATCACGTCCTCCCCGATCTGGCAGTTGTGGCCCACCTGCACGAGGTTGTCGAGCTTGCTGCCACGCCCGATGACCGTCTCCCCGAGAGTCGCCCGGTCCACGGTGGTGTTGGCGCCGATCTCCACATCGTCCTCGATGCGCACGCCGCCCACCTGGGGGATCTTCCGGTGGCCCTGCCCGTCGAATGCGTAGCCGAAGCCGTCGGCGCCCAGGACTGCGCCGGGATGCACGATCACGCGGTTGCCGATGCGCACGCCGTTCCGCACCACGACCCGCGGGTGGAGCACCACGTCCTCCCCGAGCACCGCGTCCTGGCCCACGAAGCAAAGAGCCCCGATCCGGGTGCCTCTTCCGATGCGGGCCCCCCGCTCCACCACAGCGAACGGGCCCACCGCCGCGCTCTCGTCAACGCGGGCGCCGTCCGACACCAGGGCGAGCCGGTGAGTGCCCGGTTCCACCGGCGGCTCGGGGTGGAAGAGACGCAGCATGGCGATCAGCGCGGCCTGCGGGGCGGCCACGCGCAGCACGGCGCCGGGAAGGCCGGCCAGACCTTCCGGCGCTACCAGCGCGCCGGCTCGCGTCGCTGCCGCTGCTTTGACGTAGCGGGGGCCGAGGACGAACGAGATGTCGTCGGGGCCTGCCGCCTCGAGCGGCGCCACCGCCTGGACGCGCCGGGACGCCTCCCCTTCGAGGCGGGCGTTCAGCCTTCCCGCCAGCTCTCCGAGGGTGAACGATCTGCCGGCGGCCACTTACGGCTTCGTGGGCGCGGTCGACGCCTTCCTGCTCGCCGCGTCGAACTCCTTGATGACCTCCTCGGTGAGGTCGGCCTCGGGCGCGCCGTAGATGAGGCCGGCGCGCGCGTCGACGATCAGCGTGTAGCCCCGCTCCTTCCCCACCTTCTGCACGACCCCCTGAAGGTCCCGCGCGAACTTGACCATTAGCTCGCGGTCCTTCTTGGCGAGGTCCTTCTCGAAGTCGTCGGCGAGGCGTCGCAGATCGCGGACCTTGCGCTCCATGGTGTCCTGCTTCTCCTTGCGCACCTCGGGTGACAGGAGCTGCCCCTTCTTCTCCAGCTCGTCCTTCAGCTTGGCGAGCTCGCTCTGCAGCGTGTCCACCTGCTTCTGCATCGCCGCCTTGTCGCGCTCCAGGGCCTCCCGCGCGGTGACACCGGCGGCGGACTTGGCCATCACGCGCTGGGTGTCGATGAAGCCGACGCGGGTCGCCGCCGCGGCTGGAGGGGGCGACTGGGCATCCGCGGGCGGTGGCGACCACCGGCCCCCCACGCCCCATGCCGTCGTCGCCGCGAGGACGGCCACGGGAAGCGCTACCTTGAGCATCACACGCATCGTCCTTCCTCCTTCGGTTCTAGAACGGGGCGCCCACCGCGAAGTGGAACTCCCCCATGCTCTCCTTGGCTCTGCGATCCAGCTTGATGCCATAGTCGATTCGGAGGGGGCCGAACGGCGAGGCCCAGCGCAGCGACAGCCCCGCGTCGTGGCGCAGCTCCGTCAGGTCGAACACAGTTCCGAAGCCCGTGTCCGGCCCGTATACCTGCCCTACATCGTAAAAGAAAGCCATGCGAATGTTGAAAAAGAGCGGAATCGAGTATTCGACGGTGCCGAGCAGCTGGATGTTCCCCCCGACCTTGGTCCCGGACTGATCCACCGGGGAAATCTGGCGGGCCTTCCAGCCCCGGAGGGAGTTCGGTCCGCCGAGGTAGTAGCGCTCGAAGAGCGGGACGGGGTCGCTGGACCAGCCGACGGCGTAGCCGAACAGGGCACGGCCGCTGATCACGTGGTTCAGCCAGGGGTTGTAGAAGCCGGCGAGGTTACCGGCGGTGCGGACGAACTTGCTGTCGCCAAAGGCCAGGCCCGCGAAGTCGACCCCGATGCCGGCCACTGTGCCGCGGGTGGGCTCGAAGGCGCTGTCCCGGGAGTCACGGGTGATCGAGCCGCCGATGAGGGAGGTGATACGCTTGCCCTCCTCGGCCTGCAGCGTCGTGCTCGCATTGTCCGCGACATCCGAGACGTCGTCCTGAGTGAGGCGATAGATGACGTTCCAGCGAGAGAAGTCGCCCAGCGGGTGGCCGAAGCGGATGTCGCCGCCCAGGGAGTTCACGGTGAAGTCCTGGTACACCCGGCGATTGTTGAAGAGGTCGAAGCCGGCGGACAGGGGCCGGTCGAAGAGCCAGGGTTCGGTGAAGCCGATGGTCCCCTGCTGGGTGCTGCCACCCGCCCGGATGCGGACGAAGGCTTCCCAGCCCCGCCCCAGAAAGTTGCGTTGCGAGAGGTCCACGGTCGCGATGAAGCTGTCGGTCGAGCTGTACCCGCCGCCGACCGAGAAGAGGCCCGTGGGTTTCTCGACCACCTCGATGTTGACGATGATCTTGTCCTTGGTGGCGCCGGGCGACGTGGTGGCCTTGACCTGGTCGAAGTAGCCGAGGTTGGTGAGCCGCTGCCGGGCCCGCTCGAGCTTGGCGGTGGTGAAGAAGTCGCCCTCATGCATCGGCACCTCACGGCGGAGGATCTTCTCCTCGCTGCGCGTGTTGCCGGTGATGTTGATCCGCTCGACGAAGACCTCGGGCCCCTCGTTGATGTCGTAGGTGATGTTCACCCGCCGGTTGGCGATGTCCTGGCTGGTCTGCGGATTGATGTCCGCGGACGCCCGCCCGATCGTGCCGTAGAGCGCCTGGATGGCGTTGAGGCTGTCACGCACCTTGCCACGGGAGAAGACGTCGCCGGTCTTGAACGGGATGCGGCGCCGGATCTCCTCGACGGGCACCACGTTGTTCCCGGTGATGTCGACACCGCCCACCCGGAACTGGGGTCCTTCGACGACGACGATCTTCACGACGACGCGGGCGGTCTCCTTGTCGATGATGGTTTCGGCGGACTCCACCCGGGCCTGGATGTAGCCGTAGTCGTTGTACAGGGACACGATGCGGTCGCGGTCGTCGTCGAGCTTCTGCCGCTCCACCGTGCCGCGGAGAATGTAGTACTGGCGCTCCTGGGTTGCCATGACCGCCCTGATCTGCTTGGGGGTCAGTCCCTGGGCCCCCTCGATCACGATCTCTTCGATCGTCATCTTCCGCCCTTCGGCAATGCGGAAGGTCACCGCCACATCCCCGTCGGGCAGCTTCGTCGCGTCGGGAGTGACCTGGACCTCGAAGTACCCCTCCTCCTCGTAGTATTCCTTGATCTTCTCGGCGGCCCGGGTCACCTCGACGGGGTTGTAGACGGCGCCGAGCTTGAGGTCAATCTTGTCGGTGAGGCCGGCGGCATCGAGCTTCTTGTTTCCCGCGAACTGGATGTCGCGGACGAAGGGCCGCTCCACCACCACGAAGGTGACCTTCACGCCCCCCTCGAAGTCCTCCACCTTGAGCTGGACGTCGTCGAAGTACCCCAGGGCGAACACGGCGCGGATGTCCTCGGCGAGCCGGGTGGGCGTGAATGGGCTGCCGATCTTGGTGCCCACGCGGCCGAGGATCACCGCTTCCTGGATGCGGCGATTCCCCTGGATGACGATGTCACGGACGATGATGGGGCGCTGCCCGCCCGGACCCGACTCGGGCTGGGTCTGGGCGGGAGCGACCGGGGGGGTCAGGAGGAAGACAAAAAAAATGGAGAGAAGGGCTCTCCCCAGAAGGGTCATCTGCCCGAGCGATCCGACGTGTCGCGACCCCGCGTACCGCGGATCAGTGCTCGGCCAGCGCCAGTGGCGACTCGGGAACCTGTGCTTCCCGGAAGACGAAATTATCACCCTCCACGTCGAGCTCGAGCCGCGCGCCGTCCGTGATCTGGCCCCGGACGATCGCCTCGGCGAGCGGATCCTCTACATGCTTTTGGATCGTGCGCCGGAGCTGCCGGGCGCCGTAGGTCGCATCGTAGCCTTTCTCGACAAGGAGGTCCAGCGCCACCGGCGTCGGCTCGATGCTGATTCCCTTGTCCGCGAGCTGGGCGTTCACGCGGTTCAGCATGAGCCGCACGATCCCCGTGATGTCCTCACGGGACAGGCCGTGGAAGACGATGGTGTCATCGATCCGGTTCAGGAACTCGGGCCGGAAGGCGCGCTTGAGCTCTTCCATGACCCGGCCCTTCATCTTCTCGTGGGACGAATCATCGCCTTCGGGCAGGAAGCCGGGCGACGTCCGCTTGCCGATGAAGCTGGTTCCGAGGTTCGAGGTCATGATGAGGATGGTGTTCTTGAAGTCCACCACGTGGCCGACGGAGTCCGACAGGCGGCCGTCGTCCAGCACCTGGAGCAGCATGTTGAACACGTCCGGGTGCGCCTTCTCGATCTCGTCGAAGAGCACCACCGAGTACGGCCGGCGGCGCACCTTCTCAGTCAGGAAGCCGCCCTCCTCGTAGCCCACATAGCCGGGAGGGGCACCGAGGAGCCGGGACACCGAGAACTTCTCCATGTACTCGGACATGTCGACCCGGATCAGGGCGTTCTCGTCGCCGAAGAGGTACTCGGCGAGTGCCCGGGCCAGCTCGGTCTTCCCGACTCCGGTGGGGCCCAGGAAGATGAACGAGCCTACGGGCCGCTTGCTGTCCTTGAGGCCGGCCCGGGAGCGCCGGATGGCGCGGGAGACCGCGGCCACCGCGTCGCGCTGACCGACGATGCGCGCGTGGAGGGCCTCCTCCATGCGGGCCAGCTTGGCCGACTCCTTCTCCTCGAGCTTGGAGAGCGGGATCCCCGTCCAGCGGGACACGATGTACTCGATGTCCTCCTCGCCGACGGTCTGCGGGCCCTTGCCCTTGCGCTTGTCCCACTCGCGCTTGAGTTCCTCGTCGCGCCCGCGCAGCAGCTTCTCCTTTTCCCGAAGCGACGCGGCCTTCTCGAACTCCTGGGCCTCGAGATACATGTCCTTCTCGCGAACGACCCGCTCGACCTCCTTGCCCAGCTCCTTGATCTCGGGCGGGGGCATGAGGGCCATGAGGCGGGTGCGCGAGGACGCTTCGTCGATGACGTCGATCGCCTTGTCCGGGAGCTGCCGGTCGGTGATGTAGCGGTCGGCGAGCTTCACCGCCGCGTCGATCGCCTGATCGGTGATCTTCACCCGGTGATGCGCCTCGTACTTGTGGCGCAGCCCCTTGATGATCTCCACCGACTCGGGCACGGAGGGTGCGCGAACGATGACGGGCTGGAAGCGGCGCTCGAGGGCGCCGTCCTTCTCGATGTACTTGCGATACTCGTCCAGAGTGGTCGCGCCGATGGTCTGGATCTCCCCACGCGACAGCGCCGGCTTCAGCATGTTGGAGGCGTCGATGGCGCCTTCCGCGGCTCCCGCCCCGATAAGGGTATGGAGCTCGTCGAGGAAGAGGACCACGTTCTCCGACTGCCGGATCTCCTTCATGACCGCCTTGAGCCGCTCTTCGAACTGCCCGCGGTACTTGGTGCCCGCCACGAGGGCCCCGAGATCAAGCTGGAGAAGACGCTTCTGGGCGAGCACGTCCGGCACCTCGTGCCCCACGATGCGCTGAGCGAGACCTTCCACGATGGCCGTCTTGCCCACGCCGGGCTCGCCGATGAGGACCGGATTGTTCTTCGTCCGCCGGGCCAGGATCTGGATTACGCGCTCGATCTCGGTCTCACGCCCGATCACCGGATCGAGCTTTGACTCGCGGGCGAGCTGGGTGAGGTCGCGCGCGAACTCGTCGAGCACGGGCGTCTGCGACCGCTTCTTCGGACGCGGATAGTACTGGTCGCCCAGTAGCGACAGGGTCTCCTGGCGAACCTCGTCCAGGCGCGCACCGAGCGACTCCAGGATCTTCGCGGCGATCGACTGCCCTTCCTTCATCAATCCGAGGAGCAGATGCTCGGTGCCGATGTAGTTGTGACCGAGCTGGCGGGCTTCCTCGATACTGAGCTCCAGCACGCGCTTGGCCTGGGGCGTGAACGGCACCTCACCAAAGGTGAGGGTCTTGGGGAAGCCAGCGAGGGCGCGCTCGACCTCGGCCTTCACGGTCTCGAGCCTCAGGCCCAGCCGCTGCAGGACTGCCGTGGCGATCCCCTCGCCGTCCCGGATCAGGCCGAGGAGGATGTGCTCGGTACCCACGAAATCGTGGCGGAAGCGGCCCGCCTCTTCCCGCGCCAGAATGATGACCCGCCGCGCCCGCTCCGTGAATCGTTCGAACACTTGGATTTCTCTCCCGGGTTAGGTGTGGTCTCGGTGCGCCCTAAACCTGCTCAAAGTATATAGCTTGCCAAAGATGCCGCCTAGCCTTTTCTTGCTTTTCCAGCCTATCTGCCCGGAAGTGCTCGCCCATCCGACCTCGACCGGCGTCGGAGACCCCCAGGGGGCTCTCCCCGGACCCTCGGCCGGGATCACGGCCAGGGCAGCGCCCGGCCCTCGACCAGCTGATAGCCTCGATCCGCTCGCCGGGCCAGCTCGTGATTGTGCGTGGCGATGACGAAGGAGAGGCCCCGCTCCGCCTGCAGCCGGAGGAAGAGCTCCCAGATCACCTCGCTCGTCTTCGGGTCGAGGTTCCCGGTGGGCTCGTCGGCGAGCACCACACGCGGTGTGCCGACGAGCGCGCGGGCGATGGCCACCCGCTGCATTTCACCGCCCGACAGCTCGCCGGGTCGGTGACCCGTGCGGTCAGCGAGACCGACCTCCGCGAGGGCGTCGCGCGCGCGCGTCCGTGCGACCGGGGCGGGCACGCGTTGCAGCAAGGCCGGGATCATGGCGTTCTCGAGCGCGGTCATCTCGCCGAGGAGATTGCCGAACTGGAACACGTAACCGATCTCAGTCCGCCGGTAGCGGGCCAGCCCGTTTTCCGAGCGCGCGAACACGTCCTCGCCGTCGAAGCGCACGCGGCCCGCGGTCGGTCGGTCGAGCGCGCCGAGGAGGTGGAGCAATGTCGACTTGCCGACCCCGGACGCCCCGATGACCGCCACCGTCTCTGCCGCGTTCACCACGAGGCTGGCCCCGCGGAGCACGCGCACGAGCTCCGGGCCCATGCGGTACTCCTTCTCGAGGTCCTCCGCGACGACGAGCGGCTCACTCATAGCGAAGCACGTCCACCGGGACGAGGCCCGCGGCGCGGCGCGCCGGGGACAGGGTGGCGAGGAACGAGATGACGAGGGTGGAGCCGATCACCATGGCGAAGTCGCTGCCGGTGAGCTTCATGGGCAGATAGTCGATCTGATAGACGTCGCCCGCGAGCCGGATGATCTTGTAGGTGTTCTGCACCCAGATGAGACCCAGCCCGAACGCGCTGCCCGCTACGGTCCCCACGAGGCCGATGAGCATCCCGGCCGCGAGAAATACCACCGCAATGGAGCCCGAGGTCGCGCCCATGGCCTTGAGAATGCCGATCTCCTTCCGCTTCTCGGCCACGAGGAGCACGAGGTGGCCGATGATCGCGAAGCCCGCCACCAGCACGATGATGGTCACGATGACGAAGAGCGCGAGCTTCTCGAGCTGGAGCGCGGCGAAGAGGTTGCGGTTCATGTCCATCCAGTCGCGGATCCAGTACGGCGCCCCCGCGGCGGCGGCGAGCCGGCGGCTCACCGCCTTGGCGTCGAAGGGATCGTCGAGCTTCACCTCCACGCCGGTTACGCGGTCGCCCAGCCCCGCGAACTCCTGCGCGGCGGCGAGCGTGGTGTAGGCGAGCGAGGCGTCGTGCTCGTACATCCCGATCTCGATGTAGCCGGCCACCGTGAAGCGCCGCATCTTGGGCACGAGCCCCACTGCGGTCATCGCGCCCTGCGGGGAGATCACCGTGACCTGATCGCCCGGCACCACGCCGAGCGTCCGCGCCAGCTCGCGCCCGAGGAGGACGGCCGGCTCTCCCCCGCCCGCAAGGAGAGGGTCAAGGCTCCCGCCCTTCAGCGACTGCTGCAGCGTCCCCCGCACCACCGGCGAGGAGAGATCCGCGCCCCGCAGGAGGCCGCCGGTCGCGCCGCCGCCCGGCGAGGTGAAGAGGGCCTGCTGGAGCACGAAGGGGGTCGCGGAATGCACGCCCTTGACCGGGGCGAGGCGCGCCGCCACCGCGGCACCGTCCGCCATGCCGCGCCCGCCGCCCTCCACCACCAGCACGTGCGGCTGGGCCGCGATGATCTTTTCCTTGATGCCGTCCTGGAAACCGGTCATGGTCGCGAGCACCACGATCAGCGCGCTCACCCCCAGGAACACGCCGCCGATACCGATCCAGACGAAGAGCGAGAGGTTGCTCCGCTGCCCGCGCGCACGGAGGTACTTGAGGCCGAGGAACAGCTCGAACGGCAGCCCTCGCTTCGGCATCAGGGCTCCTCGTCCTCGTCGCGGTCGGCGTCGTTCGCGCTCGGCCCGCCCGCTCGCTCCAGCCGGAGATGGGGGAAGAGGATCACGTCACGGATGGACGGCGCATCGCTGAACAGCATGGCCACGCGGTCGATGCCAATCCCCTCTCCCGCGGTCGGCGGCATGCCGTATTCGAGCGCGCGCACGTAGTCCTCGTCGAGCCACTGCGCCTCCTCGTCGCCCCGCGCGCGCTGCGCCTCCTGGTCGACGAATCGCTGGCGCTGATCGATGGGATCGTTGAGCTCGGAATACGCGTTGGCGAGCTCCCGCCGGCACACGTAGAGCTCGAAGCGGTCGACGAGCCGGGGGTCCTCGCGCTTCCGCTTCGACAGCGGCGAGAGCTCGATGGGGAAGTCCGTGATGAACGTGGGCTGCACGAGCCCGGGCTCGATCAGCCGATCGAACACCTCGTGCCAGATGTCCACCGCGCTCGCCCCCGGCGCTAGCGGCACTCCGCGGGCCGCGGCCGCCCGGGCGAGGGTCTCCGCGGGGGTGTCCGGCGCCGCGGCCACGCCGAGGGCATCACCGATGGCGGTGAAGAAGGGCAGGCGCCGCCAGGGCGGAGCGAGCGACACCCCCTCACCCTGGTACGTGAGGTCGAGGCGGCCCAGCAGCGTCTGCCCGAGCTGGACGAAGAGGTCTTCGGTGAGCTGCATGAGGTCGTTGTAGTCCGCGTAGGCCTGATAGAACTCCAGCATCGTGAACTCGGGATTGTGCTGCGTCGACACGCCCTCGTTCCGGAACGAGCGATTGATCTCATAGACGCGCTCGAGCCCACCCACCACGAGGCGCTTGAGGTAGAGCTCGGGGGCGATGCGAAGATAGAGCGGCATGTCGAGGGCATTGTGGTGCGTGACGAAGGGCCGCGCGGTTGCTCCGCCCGGGATCGGCTGCATCATGGGCGTCTCGACCTCGAGGAAGCCGCGTGCGTCGAGGAAGGTTCGCATCTCCCGGATGATCCGGCTCTTCAGGACGAACGTGTCCCGCACGTGCGGATTCACCACCAGGTCCACGTAGCGGCGCCGGTAGCGCGTCTCGACGTCCTTGAGCCCGTGCCACTTCGCCGGCAGCGGCCGGAGCGACTTCGCCAGGAACTCGAGCTCCTTCACCGCCACCGTGAGCTCGCCGGTACGCGTCCGCATGAGCTCACCCGTCACCCCGACGAAGTCGCCCACGTCGAGGTCGCGGAAGATGGCGAAGCGCTCGCCGAGAGCGTCGCCCCGCGCGTAGAGCTGGATCGCCCCGGTGCGATCACGGAGGTGGGCGAAGCAGGTCTTGCCGTGATCGCGGAAGGAGACGATGCGCCCGGCCAGGCTCACCGGCCCCGCGCTCTTGAGCTCGTCCTCGGCCGCGCTCCCGAAGCGCGCGGCGAGCTCTCCCGCCCAGTGCGACACGGGGAAGCGCGTTCCGAAGGGGTCCACCCCCCGCGCGCGCAGGGCGGCCAGCTTCTCGTGGCG
>Ga0310813_10000446_pt1 | contig 26234 bp, 25 predicted proteins | sample YN3metagenome_FD_203086 | JGI IMG/M metagenome (GOLD analysis project Ga0310813, IMG submission 203086) | Soil microbial communities from experimental microcosm in Duke University, North Carolina, United States - YN3 | ecosystem: Engineered > Artificial ecosystem > Soil microcosm > Unclassified...
CATCCATGCGTAAGACCTTTCTTCTATTGAGCGCTGCCGCCGTCGTATCGGCGCCGGTGATGCTGTCCGCGCAGACCGCCAATCGCGGTCTTGCCAGCCGCTACGTGCAGGAAGCGCAGCAGCAGCATCCCGCGGTGGTCCAGGAATTCGGCGGTGCCGAAACAGGCGCGCGTGCCGCTTACGTCGACGGCGTCGGCCGGCGGGTCGCCACCTATTCGGGTGTCAATCCGGCCTCTTTCCGCTTCACCACCCTCAATTCCGCGGTGGAGAACGCCTTCGCGGTGCCGGGCGGCTACATCTACATCACCCGCCAGCTGATGGGGCTGATGAACGACGAAGCCGAACTGGCCTTCGTGCTCGGCCATGAAACTGGCCACGTCGCCGCCAACCACGCCCAGGCCCGCCAGTCGGCGGCGCAGCGCAATGCGATCGGCGGCGTTCTCGGCGCCATCCTCGGCTCGGTGATCGGCGGCGGGATCGGCAGCGCGATCGGCCAGCTGGCGCAGCAGGGTTCGACCCTCAACACCCTGCGCTTCAGCCGGGGTCAGGAATATGACGCCGACCGGCTCGGCATCAGCTATCTCGCCCGCGCCGGCTACGATCCGGCCGCGTCGGCCTCGATGCTGTCGGCGCTCGGCCGAGCCACCGCGCTCGAAGCGCGTGTGCAGGGCAAGGAAAACCGCTCCACGCCCGAATGGGCGACGACCCACCCGAACAGTGAAAATCGCGTCGCGCAGGCGTCGCAGCTGGCGCGGCAGACGGGCAGGGCGGGCACGGGCCTCCGCAACCGCGACCAGTTCCTGGCACAGCTCGACGGCGTGTACGTCGACGACGATCCCGCGCAGGGGGTGATCGACGGGCGGACCTTCATCCATCCGGACCTCCGCCTCGCCTTCACGGTGCCGACCGGATACCTTATGCAGAACGGCACCGACGCCGTGTCAATCCAGGGTTCGGGCGGGCAGGCGCAGTTCAAGACCGGGCGTTTCTCGGGCAATCTCCAGGCCTATATCCAGCAACGCCTGCAGGAATTGACCGGCGGCCGGACGCAGATCCAGCTGATCGAGAACAACCGAACGCAGGTGAACGGCATCCCGGTCGAATATGTGGTCGGTCGCGCCCAGACGTCGAACGGCATCGTTGACGTCAGCGTGTTCGCCTACGCGTTCAACCAGAACACCGCCTACGACTTCACCATGCTGACGCGGGGTGGACAGGGCGTGGGGCAGTTCGCGCCGATGGTGAATTCGCTTCGACGGATTTCGGCGCAGGAAGCAGCGTCGATCCGGCCGCGAGTGATCGACATCTACACCGTGCGCGGCGGCGAAACGGTGCAAAGCCTGGCAGCGCGGATGGCCTATCCGAACTTCCAGACCGAGCGCTTCCTGTCGCTGAACGGCCTTCCCGGCAATGCGCGGCTGGTGCCGGGGCAGAAGGTAAAGCTGGTGGTCTACGGCCAGCGCCGCTGACCATCGCTGACAACACCGACGGGTCGGCGCCTCGGGCATGAGGCGTCGACCCATTGAGTCAGCGCGTCGGCGACCGCTCAGGTCACCTTGTTGCTGGCGTTCACGACCCGCTCGTCGATCTTGCCCCACATGCCGTTGCTGCCGCCGCCAAGCGTCGACAGGCCGGTAATGCAGGCGACCGCAAGCAATGCTGCAATCAATCCATATTCGATCGCCGTTGCGCCGCTCTGGTCAGCGCGCAACCTGCGCAACATCGTTCGGATAGCGTCCAAGCCACCCTCCTCTGGTCCACGTCCACGCCGATGGTGCTAACCCCGCGCAGTTAACGAACCTTGCGCAGGATGTTCTTGCTTTCCGGTTAAGGACGCTTGCTCGCCGGTCTGGCCCAGGCGGCGAAATGAAGAAGGTCGATGCGCTCGGCCGTGACAGCGCCGTCGCCGGCCTCGGCAAAGGACAAGCGCGCGGCTTCTAGCCCGGCTTTGCCGAGGCCGCGGCGGGGACGGGTCAGCAATACGTTGGTCGCCGCATGATCGCGCAGGTCGGCGATCAGCCGCTCGAAGCTGCGGTAGCGCACCGTCAGCCGGTCGATATCGACCACCGCATCACTTAACCCCGCCTCGCCGAGCAGGGTCGCAAGAGCGCCGGGCTCGATCCGGGGATGGCTGCGCGCGGCGAAGGCTCCGCCGCCCACGCGGTCCGCGCTGTGCAAGGCGAGACGCAGGGCAGGGAGGCTTTGCCCACCGGGAATTGCGCCGGCCAACAGGCCGCCTTTCGCCAGGCGCGAGGCGATGATGCGCAGCAGGAGCGGCAACTCGTCCCGGCTGTCGAGTTCGCCCATGACCAGAATGAGATCGAGGCTCGCTTCCTCTTCGGCGGCAAGGGCATCGATCGATTCGGCAAACCGGACCTCATCACCCAAGCCGGCAAGATCGCCGTGCAGCGCGGCCGGCACCCCGGTGATGAAGACCCGCTCGAAGCGGCGGCTGACGGGGCCGAGACGTTCTAGCCATTCCTCGACGATCCGCTCCGCGATGAACGGGCGCGGCTCGCGGTGGAGCGCACGCCTCCGGCGTATCGCCCGCGCCGCGTCGTCGAACAAAGTTTCGGCCATGCCCTCTTGTGGGAAGGCCGGGGCTGGCGGACAAGGGGATATGGACGGGGCAACGGCCTTGCGCGGGATGGGGATGGCGGGCGGCTGGCTGCTCGACTTCGCCCTGCCGCCGCGATGTCCTGGCTGCGGCGAGATCACCACCGCAGTCGACCTGTTCTGCGGCGGCTGCTGGGGTTCGCTCGACTTCCTCAATGATGGCTGCGAGCGTTGCGGCCTTGGCCTGAAGCCAGGTGAAGCCGGCCGCTGCGTGTCCTGCGAACAGACCGAAGGGCCGCTCGGCCGCATCCGCGCCGCGGTCGGCTATGGCGAGGTCTCCCGCTCGATCGCCATGCGCCTGAAATACGGCCGCAAGATCGCGCTCGCGAAGACCATGGCGGGCATGATGCAGCGGCCGCTCCACGCGCTCGATCCGGACGCGATCCTTGTGCCCGTGCCGCTCCATCGCTGGCGCCTGTGGGGGAGAGGGTTCAATCAGTCGGTGCTGATCGCCCGCGCGCTTGGGCGGCCGATGGACTGCGATCTTCTCCGCCGCATCCGCTCGACACCGCGCCTCTAGGGGCTGAGCCCGGCCGAGCGCCGCCGGACGGTGGACCGGGCGTTTGCCCTGCGACCGGGGGCGGACGTGAAAGGCCGCTCCTTCATTCTGGTCGACGACGTCATCACCACCGGCGCCACGGCCGAAGCCTGCGCGCGAACGCTTCGCCGCGCTGCAGCCGCCCACGTGGACCTGATCGCCTTTGCGCGCGTCCTACGCTGACTGGCACTTGCCGTGCCGCGCTCTATCTAGGACCCAAAGCAACCTTGTCGGGAGATCGAAACGCCGTGGCGAACGTGGAAATGTATTTCAAATCGACCTGCCCCTACTGCATCCGCGCCGAAGCGCTGCTGCGCTCCAAGGGCGTCGAGGCCGACATCTACAATCTCGATGCCGGCGGTCCGAAGCGGGACGAGATGATCCAGCGGTCGGGCCGGATGACGGTGCCGCAGATCTTCATCGACGGGCGCCATGTCGGCGGCTGCGACGATCTGTTCGCGCTGGAGCGGGACGGACGGCTCGACTCGCTTCTCGCGGCATGACCCGTATCGCGCTGCTTCAGGCGCAGACCGGGATCGATCCGCGGCGCAATGGCGCGGCGCTGGTCGACGCCGTCGCCAAGGCCCGCGAAGGCGGCGCGGCAATGCTGTTCACGCCCGAAATGAGCGGGCTGCTCGACCGCGACCGCGAGCGGGCAGGCGCCAATCTCTACGCGCAGGCGGACGATCCGGTGCTTGGCCTGGTGCAGGAAGCCGCGGCGCGCGAGGGCCTGTGGGTGCATCTCGGCAGCCTCGCGATCCGGCGCGAGGACGGACTGCTTGCCAACCGCGCCTTCGTGATCGACCCCGCCGGCACGATCCGCGCCACATACGACAAGCTGCACCTGTTCGATGTCGATCTGCCGACCGGCGAAAGCTGGCGCGAATCGGCGAGCTATGCGGCGGGCGAGGGGACGGTGGTGGTCGAGGGAACGCCGGTCGGCCGCCTCGGCCTCGCCATCTGCTACGACATCCGCTTCCCGGCGCTGTTCGCGGCGCTGGCCGAAGCCGGCGCGGACACTATTGCGGTGCCGGCGGCCTTCACGGTCCCGACCGGACAAGCGCATTGGGAAATCCTGCTGCGGGCCCGGGCGATCGAAGCCGGCCTGTTCGTGATCGCCGCGGCACAGGCCGGGCAGCACGAGGACGGACGCGAGACTTATGGACACAGCCTGGTCGCCGGTCCGTGGGGCGAGCTTTTGCTGCACATGGATGGGGCGCCTGGGCTTGGGTTTGCCGACCTCGAACTCGACCGCATCGCCGAGGTGCGCGGGCGCGTGCCGGCGCTGTCGCATCGCCGTGCGATCCCGCCGGTCGCGCTGCGCTGAACCCTTCGCGTTGATTCCGCCCACCGCCATCCTCTAAGGGGAAAGCGAAGGCCCCGTAGCTCAGCAGGATAGAGCGCCGGATTCCTAATCCGTAGGCCACTGGTTCGAATCCAGTCGGGGTCACCATCACGCCCAAGGGAGGCGAATTTGATTGGCCGGCTGTTTCTCGACCACCCTCGAACCCTCGGCATGGGGTGGGCCGGGCATGGCGCCGGCGCCGTCGTGATCGGGATGCGGATGATCGGCGGCGGGGTCGCCTGCCTCGTTCACGCCGCGGTCCCCGCGCTGTTCACCGAGACCGCCGGGCGGACGATCATGAGCCTTCATGCCTACATGACCCGCCGCAAGGCGGCCGCCCCCGATCCCCAAGCCTGGCCCGATTATGAAATCTAACGCGGCGCCGGCGCGTCCGGTCGCCATTGTCGGCGGTGGGTTTTCGGGCACCATGACCGCCGTCCAGCTCGCCGCGAAAGGCGTGCCCGTGGCGCTGATCGACGGCTCGGGCAGGCTTGGCCGCGGCGTCGCTTATTCGACGCGTGAGCCGGTGCATCTGCTCAACGTCGCGACTGCCAAGATGAGCGCGTGGCCCGACCGACCCGATCATTTTGCCGATTGGTGCAAGGACGATGGCCTGAGCTTCGCCCAGCGCCGCGATTTCGGTCGCTACCTCGGCGAACAACTGGCCGCTGCCGAGGGCGTGGAGCGGATCGAAGCGATGGCCGTCGCGGCGGCAAGGGCAGGAGACGGATGGACCGTCACCCTGTCAGACGGGCAGCGGCTCGAAGCCTCCGCGCTCGTCCTCGCGCAGGGCAACCAGCCGCCGACACCGTTCCCCGGTTCGACCGGACTGCCCGACGAGCTGTTCGTCAACAATCCGTGGAGCGGACATGCCCATGCCGCGGTCGAACGGGTCGCGGCCGAAGGGTCGGACGTGCTGATCCTCGGCACCGGCCTCACCATGGTCGATACCGTGCTGTCGCTGGCCGCCGCTGGACACGAGGGTCGCATCACGGCGCTGTCCCGGCGCGGCCTCATCCCCCGCCCGCACATTCACCCGCCGGGCCCGCCCGCGCCCGTTGCGCTGGACGAGGTGCCGCAGGGCAACCTTCTCACCCTCTGGCGCTGGCTCCGCCGCCGCACAGCCGAAGTCGGTTTTCGCGCTGCCGTCGACTCGCTGCGGCCCCACACCCACGCGATCTGGCAGCAATTGCCCGAAAGCGAGCAGCGCCGCTTCCTGCGCCACGCCCGGCCATGGTGGGACGTCCACCGCCACCGCATCGCGCCGCAGGTCGCCGCGCAACTCAAGGACATGATCGCCGCCGGCCGGCTCGAGATTATCGCCGGCCGTACGCGCCGCATGGAAGTCGTCGACGGACACCTTCGCGTCGAGATCGCCCGGCGCGACGGGCGGCAGGTAACCCGCGACGTCGGCGCGGCGTTCAACTGCACCGGCCCGCTTGGCGATCTTCGCCGCACCTCGGACCCCTTGCTGCGGCAATTGCTGGGCGAGGGGCAGGTCAAGACCGACGCCTTCGCCATGGGCCTCGCGGTCGATGGCCACAGCCGCGCCGGTGACAAGCTCTGGGCGCTCGGGCCGCTGACCAAAGGTCGCTATTGGGAAATCGTCGCGGTGCCCGATATCCGCCACCAGGCCGAAGCCGTCGCCGCCGACATTCACGAGGAACTCGCCGCCCATGTCTGACACCCCCGACGACGGCGATCTGGTCGCCCCGCCGCCCAAGCTTCCGGTGCCCGACGATGTCGCCGACGCGGTCCGCACGCTGATCCGCTGGGCCGGCGACGATCCCGAACGCGAAGGCCTGCTCGACACCCCCGCCCGCGTCGCCCGCGCGTGGAAAGAATACGCCCGCGGCTACAACGAGGATCCCGCCGCTCACCTCTACCGGACGTTCGAGGAGGTCGGCGGCTATGACGAGATCGTGCTGCTGAAGGACATCCCGTTCCAGTCGCATTGCGAACATCACATGGCGCCGATCATCGGCAAGGCGCACATCGCCTACCTCCCCAACACGCGGGTCGTCGGCATCTCCAAGCTTGCCCGCGTGCTGCACGGTTTCGCGCGGCGCCTGCAGGTGCAGGAGCGCCTGACCGCCGAAGTCGCCGACTGCATCTGCGAGCATCTCCAGCCCAAGGGCGTCGCAGTGGTGATCGAAGCGACCCACGCCTGCATGACCGCGCGCGGCGTCAACACGCCCGGCGTGATCATGACCACCAGCCGGATGATGGGCACCTTCCGCTCGGACGAGCGCAGCCGCAAGGAAGTGCTGGCGCTGATGGGGAAGGGCTAGGCCGCGCGTGAGCGGCGGCTGAGCCAGCGGATCGGCAACCCTGCCAGCGCCAGCGCACCGCCCCACAAGGTGGCTTCGAGGCCCGCGCCGACGAACATCGCAAGCGCGTAAAGGATGGCGATCACCGCCAGCAGCGGCTTCTCGAGCCTGAGCTTGAGCGCGGCGCAGGCGCAGATCAGGTACAGGACCAGAGCCGATACCGCCGACACCAGGGCGACAAAGGTGAAAACGGCGACGAAGCTGTCGCTGACGCTGGCGACGACCAGCAGGATCGCGACACCGCCCGCCACCAGCAACGAACCGGCGGCCACGCCAGCTTTGTTCGTCCGCGCGAAGAAGGGCGGCAAATCACCCGCATTGGCCATGGCACGCGCGATTTCGGTCGCCAGCAGGATGATCGCATTGCCGGCGCCAAGCGCGCTGACCGCCGCGACGACCGCGACGAAATTGCCCGCGATATTGCCGAAGGCAGGGGCGATGGCATCGGCAAACGGCGCCTGCGAGGTCGCAGCCTCGGCGCTCGGTAGAAGCCAGAGGACGGCCACCGTCGCGACGAGATAGAGGAGCGCCACCAGGACGGTGCCGCGAATGGTCGCGCCCGGCACGACGTCGCCTGCATCTTCGGTGACGTTGGCGGTAACGGCGGCGGCTTCAAAGCCGGTAAAGGCGAAGAGCATTAAGGCGCAGGCGGAAATGGTTGCGCCGATGCTGAGCGGGACGGGCGCCAGCGGTTCGAGCGCCGGGCCGGTCGCCAGCCGCATAATGACCAGCACCGCGACGAGCAGCAGCGGCACGATCTTGATCAGGGTGGCCGCGACCTGCACCACCCCGGCCGACCGCGCTCCCGTCAGATTGACCAGCACCATGCCGATGATCGCTCCGCAGGCAGCGAAAGCGAGCGGCCAACCCGAGCCGATGGCTGGAAATACGTGGCCGAGCGCGCCCATCGCCGCGATCGCCACGGCGGCGACCGCCGTCCATTGCGACACCACATAGCTCCACAAGGTGACGAAGGCGGCGCGATCGCCGAACGCCGCGGCGATATAGGCATAAGGGCCGCCGGGAAGCCGCCGCGCCAGCCGCGCCAGTGACAGCGCAAGGCAGCAGGTGCCGAGAATGGCGATGGCAAAGGCGAACAGGATATTCGCGCCGTAAGGGGCGACCGTCGCGGGAAGGACGTAGATGCCCGAACCGATTACCGTTCCGACCACCATGGCCAGGCTCATCACGGGCCCGAGGCGCCGCGAGGGCGGGGGCGGTGGTGGAGGCGGGGGCAGCGTTTCGATCGTATCGGTCATCGATCGCGTCCGTTGCATTGCCCGGGCGGCTTGGCAATCGGTGATGCTCGGACTAGTCCGCGCGCCGAGTTTCATGTGAGGTTGGTCATGCGCGCATTCATCTTTCCCGGACAGGGCAGCCAGTCGGTCGGCATGGGCGCGGCGCTGGCCGATGCCAGCCGCGCGGCAAAGGACGTGTTCGCCGAGGTCGATGAAGCGCTCGGCCAGCACCTCTTCCGTCTCATGAGCGACGGGCCGGAATCCGATCTGACGCTCACCGAAAATGCCCAGCCAGCGATCATGGCGCACAGCATCGCGGTGCTGCGCACGCTCGGGATCGATCTGGCGGTCAAGGCGGATTTCGTCGCCGGCCACAGCCTTGGCGAATATAGCGCGCTATGTGCTGCGGGCAGCTTCGATCTCGCCACCACCGCCCGCCTGCTCAAGCAGCGCGGACAGGCGATGCAGGCGGCGGTGCCCGTCGGCGTCGGCGCCATGGCGGCGCTGCTCGGGGCCGATCTCGACAAGGCGCAGGCGATCGCCGACGCCGCCGCGCAAGGCGAAATCTGCACCGTCGCCAACGACAATGATCCGAGCCAGGTCGTCATCTCCGGTCACCGTAGCGCGATCGAGCGGGCGGTCGCCATTGCCAAGGATCACGGCGCCAAGCGCGCGGTGCTCCTGCCGGTGTCGGCGCCCTTCCACTGCCCGCTGATGCAGCCTGCCGCCGACGTCATGGCCGACGCGCTGGGCGATACCGACATTAACGCGCCTGCCGTCCCGCTCTACGCAAACGTCATAGCCGCGCCGGTCAGCGATCCCGCCCGAATTCGCGAGCTGCTGGTCGAGCAGGTCACCGGCATGGTCCGCTGGCGCGAAAGTATCGCCGAGATGCGCGCAGCGGGGGTCGAGGAATTCGTCGAGATCGGCGGCAAGGTGCTCGGCGCGATGGTCAAGCGCATCGCGCCCGACGCCAAGATCACCAGCGTGGTGACGATGGAAGACGTCGAGGCGCTGGCAAAGGAAATCTGATCGTCGCCCCGGCGCAGGCCGGGGCCTCAGGCAATGATGGCGGAGCGGGGCGAGCGAGATCCCGGCCTCCGCCGGGATGACGGAGATAAACATGTTCGATCTCACAGGAATGACCGCGCTCGTCACTGGTGCCAGCGGCGGTCTTGGCAGCGCCATCGCCAACTCCTTGGCCGCGCAGGGCGCTCGGCTGGCGGTGAGCGGCTCCAATGCCGAGAAGCTCGAAAGCTTCCGTGCCGGCCTCGGAGGCGATCACGTCGCGCTGCCGTGCAATCTGTCGGACGGCGCGGCGGTCGACCAACTCGTCCCGCAAGCAGCCGAGGCGCTCGGCGGCAAGCTCGACATCCTCGTCAACAATGCCGGCGTGACCCGCGACAATCTCCTCATGCGGATGAAGGACGAGGAGTTCGAGAGCGTCATCGCGATCAATCTCGAAGCCGCCTTCCGCCTGATGCGCGCTGCCGCGAAACCAATGATGAAGGCCCGCTTCGGCCGGATCGTCAGCGTGACCTCGGTGGTGGGTCAGACCGGTAATCCGGGCCAGGCCAATTACGTCGCCTCCAAGGCCGGCCTGGTCGGCATGAGCAAGGCCGTCGCCCAAGAACTCGCCAGCCGCAACATCACCGTCAATTGCGTCGCGCCGGGTTTCATGACTTCGGCGATGACCGATGCGCTGAACGACGCGCAGCGCGCCGCCATCCTTGGCAAGATCCCGTCGGGCGCGATGGGCAGCGGCGAGGATGTCGCGGCCGCTGTCTGCTATCTCGCCAGCCGCGAAGCGGGTTATGTCACCGGGCAGACGCTGCACGTCAACGGCGGCATGGCGATGATCTGACGCCAGCCATCGACCGGTATGGCGATGATGTAAGCCTTCGCGCCCGATTGGTTCCGCAACGCCGCCACTGTTCGCACGGCCGTATTGCATTCGTGCAACACCGACGTCTTGTCGCTGTTTTTGCCCTACCTATATCGCCGCCAGAACAATGACACGGACGCGCCTTTTGAAAGGGCGTCCGGGGGCGAGTGAAAGGGTAGAAGAATATGGCAAAAGTGATCGGGATCGATCTCGGCACGACCAACAGCTGCGTTGCGGTGATGGAGGGCGGCAAGCCCAAGGTCATCGAAAATGCCGAAGGCGCACGCACCACTCCGTCGGTGGTCGCCTTCACCAAGGATGGCGAGCGCCTCATCGGCCAGCCGGCCAAGCGCCAGGCCGTCACCAATCCCGACAATACGATTTTCGCGGTGAAGCGCCTGATCGGCCGCCGCTTCGACGACCCGGTGACCAAGAAGGACACCGAACTGGTCCCGTACAAGATCGTCAAGGGCCAGAATGGCGACGCCTGGGTCAATGCCGGCAGCCAGGATTACAGCCCGTCGCAGATCAGCGCCTTCATCCTGCAGAAAATGAAGGAATCGGCCGAAGCCTATCTTGGCGAAACCGTCACCCAGGCGGTGATCACCGTGCCCGCTTACTTCAACGACGCGCAGCGCCAGGCGACCAAGGACGCCGGCCAGATCGCCGGTCTTGAAGTGCTGCGCATCATCAACGAACCGACCGCCGCCGCGCTCGCCTACGGGCTCGAGAAGAACGACGGCAAGACGATCGCGGTCTACGATCTTGGCGGCGGCACCTTCGACGTGTCGGTGCTCGAGATCGGCGACGGCGTGTTCGAGGTGAAGTCGACCAACGGTGACACCTTCCTCGGCGGCGAGGACTTCGACGCCAAGATCGTCGAGCATCTGGCGGCCAAGTTCCAGCAGAAGGAAGGCATCGATCTCCGCAAGGATCGTCTCGCCCTCCAGCGCCTCAAGGAAGCCGCGGAAAAGGCCAAGATTGAGCTGTCGTCGGCCCAGACGACCGAGATCAACCAGCCGTTCATCACCGCCCGCATGGAAGGTGGCCAGACCACCCCGTTGCACCTGGTGGAAACGATCACCCGCGCCGATCTCGAAAAGCTGGTCGCGGACCTCATCAACCGCACGCTCGAGCCGTGCCGCAAGGCGCTCAAGGACGCCGGTCTCGACGCCTCGGCGATCGACGAGGTCGTGCTGGTCGGCGGCATGACCCGCATGCCGCGCGTGCGTGAAGTGGTGAAGGAGTTCTTCGGCAAGGAGCCGCACACCGGCGTCAACCCGGACGAGGTCGTCGCCATCGGCGCCGCGATCCAGGCAGGCGTGCTGCAGGGCGACGTCAAGGACGTGCTCCTGCTCGACGTCACCCCGCTGTCGCTCGGCATCGAGACCCTTGGCGGCGTTTTCACCCGGATGATCGATCGCAACACGACCATCCCGACCAAGAAGAGCCAGGTCTTCTCGACCGCCGACGACAATCAGAACGCCGTCACCATCCGGGTCTTCCAGGGTGAGCGCGAAATGGCCGCGGACAACAAGATCCTCGGGCAGTTCGATCTCGTCGGCATTCCCCCGGCGCCGCGCGGCGTGCCGCAGATCGAGGTCACCTTCGACATCGACGCCAACGGCATCGTCAACGTCAGCGCCAAGGACAAGGGCACCGGCAAGGAACAGCAGATCCGCATCCAGGCCTCGGGTGGTCTGTCGGACGCCGACATCGACAACATGGTCAAGCAGGCCGAGCAGTTCGCCGAGGACGACAAGAAGCGGCGTGCCGCGGCCGAGGCGAAGAACAACGCCGAAAGCCTGGTCCACTCGACCGAGAAGCAGCTTGCCGAGCATGGCGACAAGGTCAGCCCGGAAGTGAAGGCCGAGATCGAAACCGCGATCGCCGAAACCAAGACGGCGATCGAAGGCGGCGATCCCGACGCCATGACCACCAAGACCAATGCGCTGACGCAAGTTGCGATGAAGCTCGGCCAGGCGATCTACGAAAGCCAGCAGGGTGCTGGCGCGTCGGAAACGCAGGCCGACACCGGGGCGAATGCCCAGGCGTCGGACGAGGAAGTGGTCGACGCGGAATATTCCGAAGTCGACGACGACAAGAAGGCGTAATGTTTACGTCGTCCCTGCTGAGCCCGCCTCGGCAGGGACGACGGCTTGAGGTTGCGTCATGACCGTTCACATCGATTATTACGAGTTGCTCGGCGTCCAGCGCGGCGCCGACGACAAGACCATCAAGGCTTCCTATCGGCGGCTGGCGATGGAGAACCATCCCGATCGCCACGGTGGCTGTCCTGAGCGCGAGGCCAAGTTCAAGCAATTGAACGAGGCTTATGATTGCCTCAAGGATCCGCAGAAGCGCGCCGCTTATGATCGCTTCGGCCACGCCGCTTTCCAGAACGGCGGGGCAGGGGCAGGCGGCTTCGGCGGCGGCGGTCCCGATTTCTCCGACATCTTCTCGTCGATCTTCGGCGAATTCATGGATCCGCGCGGCGGCGGCGGACGGCACAATGCCGCGCGCGGCGCCGACCTCCGCTACGATCTCGAGCTGACACTCGAAGAAAGCTTCGCCGGCAAGTCGGCGACAATCGACATCGAGACCATGGCCCCGTGCGAGCCGTGCGAAGGCGACGGCGCGCGCGGCGCGGCCGTGCCCGACCGCTGCAACACCTGCGGCGGCGCGGGCAAGGTTCGCGCGCAGCAAGGCTTCTTCGTGGTCGAGCGCAGCTGCCCGACCTGCCACGGCCATGGCGTCACCATCGCCGACCCGTGCCCCGAATGTCAGGGCGAAGGCCGCACGCTGAAGCGCCGCGCGCTGACCATTCAGGTTCCGGCCGGGGTCGACGAAGGCACCCGCATCCGCGTCGCCGGCGAAGGCGAAGCAGGCGTGCGCGGCGCGCCGGGCGGCGACCTCTACCTGTTCGTGCATCTGAAGCGCCACCCGATCTACACTCGCGAAGGCACCACCCTGGTCGCGGAATGCCCGGTCAGCTTCACCACCGCCGCACTCGGCGGCTCGATCACCGTTCCCGGGATCGACGGCGAAGAGATCGAGGTGAAGATCCCTGCCGGCATCCAGTCGGGCGAAACACTGCGGATGCGCGGGCGGGGCATGAGTGTCCTGAACGGCCGCGGCCGGGGCGACATGGTCACCCGCGTGCTGGTCGAAACCCCGACCAAGCTCACCGCCAAGCAGAAGGAAATCCTCTGTCAGTTCCGGGAAACCGAAACCGGCGAGGAATGCCCCAACGCCAAGAGCTTCTTCGCGCGCATCAAGGACGCGCTGGGCTAACCGTCTCCGTCAATCACATCCCGTCATCCCGGGCTCGACCCGGGATCCCGCTTCTTTCTTATTCCCGACCTTGAATAAGAAGCCGGCCCCCGCTTTCGCGGGACTGACGGTTGTGGCAGCGTGCCTCCCAACAGGAGAGAAAACCATGCGCCGCTTCAGCCTTCTACTTACCGCCGCCTTCGCCACGCCCGCCGCGGCGCAGCAGGATTATTCCAAGGTCGAGATCAAGGTCGAACGCCTCGCGCCCGGGGTGGCGGTGCTGTTCGGCGCGGGCGGCAACATCGGTCTCAGCTTCGGCGAAGACGGCAACGTCATCATCGACGACCAGTTCGCGCCGCTCGTGCCCAAGATCGAGGCCGCGGTGAAGTCGGTCGATCCCGATCCCGTCCGCTTCGTCATCAACACCCACTGGCACGGCGACCATACCGGCGGCAACGAAGCCTTCGGCCGCGCCGGGGCGGTGATCGTCGCCCACGACAATGTCCGCCGCCGGATGAGCGTCGATACGTTCTTTAAGCAGATGGACCAGACGCTGAAGGCGACGCCCAAGGCCGGCTTGCCGGTCGTCACTTTTGCGCAAGGCGTGACCTTTCATCTCAACGGCGACGACATCCAGGTCACCCACGTCGACAACGCCCACACCGACGGCGACTCGCTGGTCTATTGGAAGGGAGCCAACGTGATCCACATGGGCGACACCTTTTTCTTCAAGGCGACCTATCCCTTCATCGACCGCGAAAGCGGCGGCTCGATCGACGGCATGATCGCGGCGGCCAAGACCGGCCTCGGCATCGTCAAGCCCGGCGGCAAGGTCATCCCCGGCCACGGCCCCGTCGCCACCCGTGAGGATTTGCAGGCCTATCACGCCATGCTGGTCGACGTCCGCGCCAAGGTCGCCGCCGGCCTCCGCGCCGGCCGCACCAAGGCCCAGGTCATCGCCTCGAAGCCGACCGCCCCCTACGACGGCAAGGTCGCCACCGACGGCTTCATCAAGCCCGATCGCTTCGTCGAGACGATGTATGACGAATTGAGGGCGAAGATTAGGCGGTGAGATTTGGGTGAATGCGCGGGCGCTGACTATGTCCGCTTACGACCCATTGCGGACATTCAGCGGGGCTTATCGAGGTGCGCTGAGTAGCCCCAGTCGTCGCTCCAACTCCGCCCGCATTTCCTCGTATCTCTTGATAGCTCCACGATACGCGGGGCACCTCTTGCCGATGGGGATAAAGACACCCTCATCCTCCCCTAAGTGTCCATATTTCGAGAGCATCGCAGCGTTGATGGCGCGCTCTCTTGCCCCGAAACGTGCTTCGTAAACTGACCTCGCTTCTTCTGCGTTAAGGCCATGGCAGCGCAGTTCATTGAAGGCCCCAACTGTTAGCATGGAAAACTGAAGCTCTCTGTCACTCACCTGAGCATAGCGGGAGGAGAGCTTAGTCGCATTTGGCGAAGTGCAGCTCGAGGTGAAAGCAAACGCCAAGAGGGCTGCGATGATCGATCTGAGGCTTGCCATTAACACAGCATCGCTCCGCGACTCCTAACGTCCGCTTTCCACCCATTGCGGACATTGGGCGATCTCTTAGTATTTGGGTTCGGGGGGCGCTTTTATATTTCAGGTGAGGGAAGTCCGTCGCGGGCTGTCTCGAGAAAGGCGCTCGTTGTCGCAACCGTCGATGCGTCGCACGCGCGGCAGAGACTCAGCCTGGACGGATCGGGCAATCCGACCTTGAAAGAGGTAGTGGCGACGGTTCGTCGCGGGGCGAGCGCTCAGTCGCGGTTCCGCGCAACAGCCTCCAAGAGGGGCAGACGATCGGACCCGAGCAAATCGCGAAGTGGAGCGGCTTCCGCAAGCTCTGAAAACGCGGTGCCTAGCTTTCGCTTTTTCGCTGCTCACCCTCTGTATTAGCCGCAAGTTCGGGAAGGATAAAAATCGAACGAAAGGACGTTGGAGGCATTCAATCGGAGGATCAGTATGCGAAGCCGAATTCTTGCCTCGTTATTCGCGATCATCGCCCTTTCGCTCGGGGCGGCCGCCTGCGTCACTGAACCGACGCAAAGCGATTCTGCGGGCCTCGCCGGCACCGCCTGGTCGGTCGAGGCGGTGAATGGCCAAAGCACGCTCCCCCGAACCGACTTTGCCATGACCTTCACCGGATCGACCTTCGACGCGCGATTTGGGTGCCGCCGCGCGACCGGAAATTACGCCGTCAGCTACACCTCCGATGGCGATGCCAGGCCCAACTTCAGGGGCTATAATGTGAGAATCGCGGGGACGGCCTGCACCGGAAGGACCGCCGAGCAGCTCGGCCCCGAACTGCTCGCCAACGCCACCTTCACGCTCGACCGCCAGACCGATGGCCGACTGATGCTGGCACAACCACCCACCTTCATCTTGCTACGCCCGCTGCAGCGTTGAAGGTCGGCGCCCATCGAGATTGCAATAAAGGATTTGACCTGCTCTGTTAACCGAAGCGGTTCGCTGCCCTGCTCTTTCAATCCGTCGATCTTCATCGCTGCGCGACCGCGAATTGGGTCACAGCGTGTGACCTTGTTCAGGTTTCGTTGGTTGGTAGAAATCCGCCAATCGCCCAATATAGCGGCACATCTATCATACCCCCGTCCCCGGTGACCTTTGTGACCTTGGGCGCTACGTCGAACGGCCGAACACCCGCTCGAAGATCGTGTCGATCTGGCGGAAGTGATAGCCAAGATCGAAGCTCTCCTCGAGCTTCTCGGGCGGTAGCACGGCGGCCACTTCCGGGTCGGCCTTGAGCAGGTTGAGCAGCGACAGCGCGCCGTCCGATTCCCACACCTTCATCGCGTTACGCTGAACCTTGGCATAAGCGTCCTCGCGGCTGAGCCCGGCCTGCGTCAGCGCCAGCAGCACGCGCTGCGAGTGGACCAACCCGCCCATCCGGTCGAGGTTCTTCTGCATCCGCTCGGGGTAGACCAGCAGCTTGTCGATGACGCCGGTCAGCCGCGCCAGCGCGAAGTCGAGCGTGATGGTCGCGTCCGGCCCGATGAAGCGCTCGACGCTCGAATGGCTGATGTCCCGCTCGTGCCAAAGCGCGACATTTTCCAGCGCCGGGGTCACCGCGCTGCGCACCAGCCGGGCGAGGCCGGTCAAATTCTCGGTCAGCACCGGATTGCGCTTGTGCGGCATCGCGCTCGAGCCCTTCTGGCCGGGCGAGAAATATTCCTCTGCTTCCAGCACTTCGGTCCGCTGCAGGTGCCGCACCTCGGTCGCCAGCCGCTCGATGCTCGACGCGATGACGCCCAAGGTCGCGAAGAACATGGCGTGGCGGTCGCGCGGGATGACCTGCGTCGAGGTCGGTTCCGGCGTCAGGCCGAGGCGCTTGGCCACATGCTCCTCGACCCGCGGGTCGATGTTGGCGAAGGTGCCGACCGCGCCTGAAATAGCGCAGGTCGCGATCTCCTCGCGCGCGGCTTCCAGGCGCTTCAGATTGCGCGCGAACTCGGCATGGGCCTGCGCCAGCTTGAGGCCGAAGGTCACCGGCTCGGCATGGATGCCGTGGCTGCGACCGATGGTCGGGGTCAGCTTATGCTCGAACGCCCGCCGCTCGAGCACGGCCAAGAGCTGCTTCAGGTCGTCGATCAGGATGTCCGACGCCTGCGCCAGCTGCACCGCCAGCGCGGTGTCGAGGACGTCGCTGCTGGTCATGCCCTGGTGCAGCCAGCGCCGCTCGTCTCCCAGCTTCTCGCCGGCCCAGGTCAGGAAGGCGATGACGTCATGTTTGGTCACCGCCTCGATCGCGTCGATCGCGGGCACGTCGATCGGCTCGATCGTCTCGCGCGCAGCAAGGATCTTGGCGGCATCCTCCTGCGGGATCATTCCGATCTCGCCCATCGCCTCGGCCGCGAAGACCTCGATGTCCCACCAGATACGAAAGCGGTTTTCGGCCGCCCAGATGGCGGTCATGGCGGGGCGGGAATAGCGAGGAACCATGGCCGCGCCCGCTAGCAGGCGAGGGCCCCGGCTTCAATCAGGCCGCTTCGCGCTCCAGCTTTTCGGCCAGTTCCATCCACCGCGCTTCGGCTTCCTCCAGCGCGGCCGCGACCTTGGCCCGGCGCTGCGACAGCTCGCTCATCGACAGGCGTGCATATTGCGGTGCGGCGCCCGACGGATCGAACATCGCGCGGTCGAGCTCGGAACGCTGCTCGGCAAGGCGCAGGCTTTCCTTCTCGGCCTCGTCGGTCGCCCTCCTCAACGCCTTGGCATCCTCGCGTGCCTTGGAGCCCTTCGGTGCCTTGGGCTTCGCTTCGGCCTTGGGCTGGTTCCGGCCGAGCACGAAGTCGATGTAATCCTCGATGCTGCCGGCATAATCGACGGCCTTGCCGTCATCGACCAGCACCAGCCGGTCGGCGGTCAGCTCGACCATGTGGCGGTCGTGGCTGATCAGGATGACCGCGCCGTCATAGTCGTTCAGCGCCTGAACCAGCGCTTCGCGGGCGTCGACGTCGAGGTGGTTTGTCGGCTCGTCGAGGATCAGCAGGTGCGGCGCTTCCCGCGTGATCAGCGCCAGCGCCAGCCGCGCACGCTCGCCGCCAGACAGCTTCGAGGTCACGGTGGTGGCCTTGTCGCCCGAAAAGCCGAACCGGCCGAGCTGCGCCCGGACGGCTGCGGGGGAGTGGCCTTCCATCGCCCGACTCATATGCTGCAGCGGAGTGTCGTCGCCGTGCAGTTCCTCGACCTGATACTGGGTGAAATAACCGACCCGCATCTTGCCGGTCGCGACCATCGCGCCTTCCATGGCCGGAAGCTGCGCGGCGATCAGGCGGGCCAGCGTGGTCTTGCCGTTGCCATTACGGCCGAGCAGCGCGATCCGGTCGTCGGGGTCGATGCGGAGGTTTAGCTTCCGCAAGATCGGCGTGTCGCTATAGCCGACCGCCGCCATGTCGAGCGTGATCAGCGGCGGCTTGAGCTCGGTCGGGCTTGGAAAGGCGAAGCTGAGCGACGGGTCGTCGGCCATCGCCGCGATCGGCTGCATCTTGGCCAGCATCTTGGCTCGGCTCTGCGCCTGCTTGGCAGTCGAGGCGCGGGCGGAATTGCGAGCGATATAGTCCTGCAACCGCGCCCGCTGCGCATCCTGGCTGGCCTTGGCCGCAGCCAACTGCGCCGCGCGCTCGGCCCGCTGCCGCTCGAAATCGTCATAGCCGCCGGCATATTGCGCCAGCCGCCCGCCCTCGACGTGGAGGATGGTGTCGACGACGTTGTTGAGCAGGTCGCGCTCGTGGCTGATGACGACCAACGTGCCCGAATAGTCCTTGAGGAAATTCTCCAGCCACAAGGTCGCTTCGAGGTCGAGATGGTTCGACGGCTCGTCGAGCAGCAGGATGTCGGGTTCGGAAAAGAGCAGGGCGGCCAGCGCCACGCGCATCTTCCAGCCGCCCGAAAAGCTGTCGAGCGGGCGGGCTTGCATCTCTTCGTCGAAGCCGAGGCCGAGCAAAATCTTGGATGCCCGCGACGGCGCGCCATAGGCATCGATGGCGAGTAGCCGCTCGTGGACTTCGCCGAGCCGGTCCATATCGCTGTAGTCCTCGGCGGCGATCATCAGCTCGGCGCGCTCGGTGTCGGCGGCGAGCACGGTATCGAACGGCGTCGCATCGCCGCTCGGTGCTTCCTGCGCGATGTAGCCGAGGCGGGTGCGCTTGGGCATCTCAATCTCGCCTTCGTCGGCTTCGAGCTGCCCGATCATCACCTTCATCAGGGTCGACTTGCCAGCGCCATTGCGGCCGATCAGCCCGACGCGGCTCTTCGGGCGGATCGTGGCGGTGGCACGGTCGAGGATGGTCCGCCCGCCAAGGCGAACTGTGATTCCGTTGATGGTCAGCATGGGGCGCGCGCCTACACGTTTTTCGTGGCGAACTGAAGGCGAGGGCTCACATCAGGCCCATGGCCCTCAAGCTATTGCGGCCCTGCGCCCCGACGATGACATGGTCGTGAACGGTGATCTTCATGTGCCGCCCGGCATCGACGATGTCGCGGGTCAGGCGGATGTCCTGCTGGCTGGGCGTCGGATCGCCGCTCGGGTGGTTGTGAACCAGGATCAGCGCCGTGGCGCCCAGCGCGATGGCGCGGGCGATCACCTCGCGCACATGGACGGCCGCCTCGTCCACCGACCCTCGCCACATCGATTCGTTGGCGATCAGCACATTCTTGGCGTTGAGGAACAGGACGCGGACCTCTTCGACCTGGGCGTGGCTCATCGCCGCTTGCAGATAGTCGCCGAGCGCATCCCAGCTCGACAGCAGCGGCCGCCCTTCGGTGCGGGTTTCTAACAGGCGCAAGGCCGTCGCCCGGGCGATCGCCAAGGCTCCGATCACCCCGTCGGTCAGGCCCTCGCGGCGAAGGACTTCGGGCGGCGCCTCGAGCAAGGGTCCAAGCCCGCCGAACGATGAAATAAGCTGCTTTGCCAAGGGCTTGGTGTCGCGGCGGGGGATGGCGAGAGTCAGGAGATATTCAACCAGTTCGTGGTCGAGCAATGCGTCGCCGCCGCCGTCCAGCAGCCGATGCCGAAGGCGCGCGCGATGCCCATCGGCGCCATTCGGCTTGTCGCCCATGGGCAATAAGCTATGCCGTCCGCGCTCGTCATGCAACATGTCGGTGGCGGAACGGTCTTCGATGACGAAGGTTTGACGGTTGGTGGCGGACGAGACGACGGTCAGCAGCGACGAAGAAGGAGCGGTGATCGTCGCGAGGCGTCGTCGCCCTCTGCCGCGACTACTCGGTTTCGCGCTGATCGGCCTGCTCGTCCTGCTGGTCGTGGCCGCCCTGGTGCTGTGGAGCCAGCGCCGCCCGATCGCCACCAACATCCTCCAGCGCGAGCTCGAAAAGCGCGGCGTGCAGGCCAGCTTCACGCTGGATCGCATCGGCCTGCGAACGCAGCAAGTTTCGAACCTCGTGATTGGCGACCCGCGCCGTCCGGACCTCACCGCACGGCTGGCGCAGATCCAGATGCGGATCCGGTGGAACGGGCAGGTCGAATTCTATCGCGTGGTCGCGCGCGGCGTTCGCTTGCATGGTCGCGTGGTCGGTCGGCGCGTCACCTGGGGGCAAATCGACCGCCTGCTTCCTCCGCCGTCGGGCAAACCATTCTCGCTGCCCGACATCAGCGTCGATCTTGCCGACACGTCGATCGCGATGGCGACGCCCTATGGGCCGATCGGGATCGCGATCGAAGGCGAAGGTACATTGACAGGCGGCTTCAAAGGCCGTCTCGCCGCCGCGTCGCCGAGCCTCGATGCTGGCCGCTGCACCCTGACCGGGATGCGGGCCGCTTTTGCGGTGTCGGTCTCGGCGCGCCGTCCGCAGGTCAGCGGACCGCTGAGCGCCGCCAATTTCGCCTGCCCGGCGAGCAACATCGCCATCGCGCAGCCCCGCTTCGACATCGACAGCCGCTTTTCCGAAGGCTTCGACCGGTTCAACGGCAGCGGGCGGATGAGTGCGAGGGCGCTGGCCGCGGGCGTCAACCGGCTCGATCGTTTCAATGCCAACCTGACTTTCGGCGGGCAGCCGACGCAGATCCTCGGCACCGTTAAGCTGAGCGCGGCCGGGGCACGCATGGCGCAGCTGACCGCGGCGCGGACCCGGCTCGACGGCGACTATCTTCTGAATGCCGAACGCGGGCAGATCACGCTGGTCGCGGATTATGGCGCCAATGGTGTCGATCTCGACCCCGACCTGACCCGGCCACTGACCGCCGCTTTGGGCGGGGCCGGTGGGACGCCGCTTGCGCCGATCGTCGAGGCTATCCGTACCGGCTTCGAACGCGCCACCCGGGCGATGAGCGCGTCGGGCAAGCTGCGCCTCGTCAACGTCGCGGGAGGCGGCGCGGTGCGGGTCGAGACCGCCAATGTGCAAAGCGCATCGGGCGCCCGGATCGCGGTCGGCGGGGCCGGGGACGGGATCACTTATTACTGGCCTACCAACCGCCTGCGCCTCGACGGCCGGGTCCGCACGACCGGCGGCGGATTGCCGACTGCCGATCTTTCACTGTCGATGCCGCGCGGCGGCGGTGCGATGAGCGGGCGGCTGGTGATGCAGCCCTACACGGCGAACGGTGCGCGGCTGGCGCTCAACCCGGTCCGCTTCGCCGCTGAGGCCAATGGCGGGACGAGGATCGAGACCGTCGCCCTTCTCGACGGACCGCTGTCGGACGGTCGTATCGCGGGTCTTCGCGTTCCCGTCAGCGGGACGATCGGGCCGGGCCAGCGGCTGGCGTTCGGTCAGGGCTGCGTTCCGGTCTCGTTCGCGGCGTTGCGGCTTGGTGCGCTGCAGCTCGGGCGCACCGAGCTTCCCGTCTGCGCGGTCGGACAGGCGATCGTATTCCGCCAGCCCGACGGCGATGTGGCGGTGCGCGCCTTCACGCGTGACCTGGCGCTGAACGGCCGGCTCGGCTCGTCTCCGTTCGCGGCGCGGGCCGCCCGCGGTGCGCTGGTCGGCTCGCGAGGGTTCGAGTTCACCACCGTCGCGGCGCGCCTGGGCAATCCCGAAGCCCCGATCCTGCTCAACGCCGGTGACCTCCGGGGCACGTTCCAAGGCAGCGGTATCAGCGGTACCTTTGCCAGCGCCGATGCGACCATTGGACGCGTGCCGATCAAGCTGACCGAGGCCGATGGCCGCTGGCTGTTTTATCGCAGCCGCCTGACGGTCAACGGCGCGGCGACCGCCAGCGACATCGGTTCGCCCGAACCGCGCTTCTATCCGCTGCGCTCGAACGATCTGTCTTTCTCGCTGCAGGGCAGGGACATCCGGGCCGGCGGATCGCTGCGGCACCCGGGGACCGGCGCGCTCGTCACCAACGTCGCCATCCGCCACGACCTCGGCACCGGCAGGGGCGATGCGACGCTTGATGTGCCGGGCCTGCGGTTCGCGCAGAACGGGTTGCAGCCCGAGATGATCACCCGCCTGACAGAAGGCGTGATCGCCTTGGTGAACGGCACTGTGACAGGGCAGGGGCGGATCGCCTGGAACGGAACCGGCGAAGTGACGTCGACGGGCGAATTCTCGACCACCGGGACCAATCTTGCCGCCGCTTTCGGTCCGGTGACCGGCCTCAGCGGAACGATCCGCTTCACCGATCTGCTTGGTCTCGAAACCGCGCCGGGGCAGACCATCAACGTCGCCACGATCAATCCCGGTATCCTGGTCGAGAATGGCGTCATCACCTACCAGCTGCTCCCCGGGCAGCTGGTGCGCATCCAGGCCGGACGCTGGCCCTTCATGGGCGGCGAACTGATCCTTCGCGAAACCGTGCTCAACCTGGGCCGGCCCAGCCCCAAGCGGCTGACCTTCGAGGTCCGCGGGCTCGACGCCAACATGTTTGTCAGCAGCTTCGGCTTCAACGACATCAAGGCCGAAGGCCGGTTCGACGGCGTCTTGCCGATGATCTTCGACGACAATGGCGGGCGGATCGTCGGCGGGCGGCTCGACAGCCGGGCGCCGGGCGGACGGCTGTCCTACAACGGCGCGGTCAACAAGGCGAACCTCGGCACCGCCGGCAATCTTGCTTTCAATGCGTTGCGAGACCTGCGCTTCCAGTCGATGATCATCCGGCTGGACGGCGACCTTGCGGGCGAATTCGGCACTACGCTGACCATCGATGGCGTGGGCCTGGCCGGAACCAACGGCACGCAGCGCCTGATCAGCCGCTTCGTCGGTCGCATTCCGCTCAAATTCAACGTCTCGATCCGCGGGCCCTTCCGCGCCCTCATCGGCACCGCCAAGTCGCTGCGCGATCCGCGCACGCTGATCGACACCACCCTCGACCGCCCGCTCGGCAACATTCCCGGCATCGTCACCGAGGTGCGCCGCCGTGAGGAAGACACCACGCAAACCCAGACCCCCGTCCAAGAAGAGGTCACCCCCGTGAGGAACCGCCCATGAGAAGACCGTTCCTGCTTGCCCTGCCGCTCGGGCTCGCGCTCACCGGCTGCGTCAATCTGAAGACGCCGGAAAAGCCGATCGAGATCAATCTGAACGTTGCGATCCGGCAGGAAGTGCTGGTCCGGATGCAGCGCGACGTCGATACGCTGATCGACCAGAATCCCGAGGCCTTTCCGCAGCGGCCCGCGACGACGCCGGGCACGACGGGGCAGCGATGATCCGCTGGGCGGGGCTGGCCTTGGTCGCCGTCGCGGGGGTGGCGGCGGCGCAAAGCGCGTATTTCGACGCGCGAACGGCTGGGCAGGTGGGCGAGCGCTTCGACGGTTACCTCGGCTACCCGGCAGGCGCTCCGATGGCGCAGGCGCGGAGCCAGACCGAAGCGCTGAACATCCGCCGCCGCGCGCTTTATTCGGATCTGGCGCAGCGCCGCGGCGTAAGCCCGCAGGAAGTCGGCATCACCGCGGGCTGTACCTTGCTGGCGCGGGTAGCGATCGGCGAGCGCTACATGCTGTCGGACGGGCAGTGGCGGACACGGGCGGCCGGCCAGCCGGCACCGGTGCCCCATTATTGCACGGGGGGCTGAGGCTCGAAGCTCGCGCGGTAGTCGGGTTTCAGCCGCGCCAACATGGTCGCGGTCAGCGGTAGCGAAATCTCGTAAGCGCTCTCGGCATAGGGCCCCGCGACATAGGCATCGGCGGTGATCGCCAGGTGATCGAAACGGCCGTTCCGATTCTCGTCGGCAAGCGCGATGGTCAGTTCCTTCAGCGCCGGACACTGGCTCGGCCACTCACCGCTTCGCACCGGCTCCTGGCGTCTTTTCGCGCGTTCGCGATTAAGTAGCACGCAAAACGGCTGGCGAATCGCTCCGTCCCAACTTTGGCCGGCACGCAGCAGCGAGGCGATCGTGATCTCCTTCGCCGACCGCCGGTCCCACAATAAGGCGGTGGTGTTGCTGTTGGGATGCGCGCCGCCGGTGTAGGCACTGGTGAAGCTCACCAGGGACAGCAGGCGCGGGCTTTGCCCCGAGGTCTCCCAGTTCCGGCTGAATTGCAGCCCGTTCCAGTCCATCTTCTCCTTCACGCGAAACGCCTTCTCGGCATTGGCGGAGCGAAGCATCTCGGTCTTCCGGGTCGCCGCGTCGCCCCGAAAGCGGCGGGCGAGGGCGGGAATCGCATTCGCCTCGGCGGACCATTTGTAGCTGAAGTCGAGATCGGGTGTTTCGCTGGCAATCGTCACGGGGGCCGCGGCCGCCAGCAGGACAAGGAGCATGGACATGCCAACGAGCTAGGTCTCGGCCCCTCCTGGCGCAAGCTTCAGCGGCCGTGGCGGTTGACCTCCGGGCCTGCCCTGCTAAAGGGGCCGCGCCTTGGCGAGCTTTCCGCTGCCATGCCCCTTTGCCTACCCCGCGTGACCCGCGCGCCTCCTTTCGGAAGCGCCGCCACGCACAGGAGAAGAAGACGGTTATGGCGGAAGACAGCGAGCGGCAGGACGACAGGCTTCCGGCCGATGCTCGTCTCGACAACCTCGAACAGAGGCTGGCCGAGGCGCAGCGGCGGGAAGCGGTCAGGACCGGCAAGGGACCGGCCCCGGATGCGAATGAGCAGATGGGGCAGCGCGTTCTCGCCCTTCTGATCGGCGGCCTGCTTGGCGGCACGCTGATCGGCTGGCTCTTGGACGAGCTGCTGGGAACGTGGCCGATGCTCTTTATCACGCTGATGGTGCTCGGCACCGCCAGCGGGTTTTGGAGCATCATCAAGATGTCGAATTCGAACGGGAAGAGGGACCTTTAGTGGCCGCCGAATCGGGCAAGATCGATCCGATGCATCAGTTCCAGGTCGAACCCTTGTTCGGCCAGGATTGGAGCATTGCGGGCCACTCGATCGCCTTCACCAACAGCTCGCTGTGGATGCTCTTCACCCTCGCCGCCGTGTGGCTGTTCATGCTGGGCGGCATGAAGCGTGAACTGGTACCCGGCCGCTGGCAGGCCGCGGTCGAGGGCGTCACCGGCTTCATCACCAACATGATGGAAACGAACATCGGCCCTGCCGGCCGTAAGTTCGTGCCTTATGTCTTCTCGCTGTTCATGTTCATCCTGTTCGCGAACATGCTCGGCCTGCTTCCGGTCGGCGTCATTCCCGGCGTCCACCCCTTTACCGTCACCAGCCACCTGACGATCACCGCGGTGCTGGCGATCGTTTCCTTCGGGATCGTGCTGGCGGTCGGCTTCGCCAAGCATGGCTTTCACTTCTTCAGCCTGTTCGTGCCGCACGGCGCCCCGTGGTGGATGCTTCCGATCCTGATCCCGGTCGAATTCGTGTCGTTCATGGTTCGCCCCTTCAGCCTGGCGCTGCGACTGTTCGTCGCGATGACCGCCGGCCACATTCTGCTCAAGGTTCTGGCGGGCTTCGTGATCAACGGCCTCAATGCCGAGGCCCTGTGGGTCGCCCCGGTGGTAAGCCTGCCGAGCCTGATCCTGATGATCGGCATCAGCGCGCTCGAACTGCTGGTGGCCGCGATCCAGGCCTATGTCTTTGCGCTGCTGACGAGCCTGTATCTCAACGACGCAATCAATCTTCACTAACCTTCACAACAAGATACAAAAGGGAGTTTGAACATGGACGCAGAAGCCGCAAAGCTGCTCGGTGCTGGTCTCGCCGCCATCGGCGTTGGCATGGCCGCCCTCGGCGTGGGTAACGTCTTCGGCTCGTTCCTTGCGAGCGCGCTGCGTAATCCGGCTGCTGCCGACAGCCAGCAGGGCCGTCTCTTCATCGGCTTCGCCGCCGCCGAACTTCTCGGCCTGCTGGCGTTCGTCGTCGCGATGATCCTGCTGTTCGTCGCCTAACAACCGCAAATACTGAGGTCGGCCTGTGCCGCAAATCGCACAAATCTCGGAGATCTTCGCATCGCAGCTATTCTGGCTGGCGATCACCTTCGGATTGATCTTCGTGGTCGTGGGTCTGGGCATGGTGCCCAAGATCCAGGGCACGGTGGATGCGCGCGACGCGCGGATTGCAGCCGACCTCGCCACCGCCGCAAGCGCCCGCGAAACCGCGGACCGGCTTGAGGCGGAGCACCGCGCCG
>Ga0310813_10000448_pt1 | contig 26224 bp, 48 predicted proteins | sample YN3metagenome_FD_203086 | JGI IMG/M metagenome (GOLD analysis project Ga0310813, IMG submission 203086) | Soil microbial communities from experimental microcosm in Duke University, North Carolina, United States - YN3 | ecosystem: Engineered > Artificial ecosystem > Soil microcosm > Unclassified...
TTTAATATTTTTTTGCATTAGAGGTAGATTCTAAAATAATATTAGATATGGATTTTCTTGATTGATGATAATAGGCTATTAGTCCTTTCCATTGGCCATAGACATTATTAAATCCGTATTCTTTAATAGAATCGTCTTCTCTACATTCAAGTTTTGTTTTAATCGCTTTTTTCATACTTTAATCTTATAATAACTACCCTTGATAAACAAGAATGATCAAAATATAATAAGGTATGAAGAAAAATATTTCAACTAGACCTTTTTATAAAGCATATTATTATTGGTTTATTATTGGTAAAAATGATAGCCACATCATGCTAGCTAGTGCTTTAAAAGGCCCTGAGCCACAAGTCTTAGATAAAATGCCTCAAGGCATAGAAAAATGGCTCATTGATCTTAACGGTATGGGGAAGACAGATATTCCTCCTGTAATTTTTGAAAAGAATAAGAGATGGATTTCTGTGAAGACCCTTTCTCTGGATGATTCTATTTCTAGAGTTACTACGATCGTAGAAACTTTTCAGCATGAAAAAAGCAGTTAAAACAAATATCCAAAATTGGACTCTTTATCCAAGAAGGGCCTTTAGTCCTCTCCCTACTCAGATAGTAGGTAGAACTTTAAAAAGGGCTTTAGATGCTTGGATTGAAAATCATGATAAAATTTATTGGAAATTTAATAATGATGGTTCCTTAGAAATTGGATATAACCATCATACTATAGAGGAAAGGGAAAGATTCTCATACCTATACGATGTAGAGGAAGGGAGGCCTTATGAAAAAGGGAACAAAGTCATCTTATAAAAGATGGTCTTTCAAAAGAGATAAAATATCAGCTACAATCATAGCACACTCTATGGAGGAGGCTTGTACTTATTTTTTAAGACAAACTGATCATGAATGGAAATTATACCAAGAAGATAATATATGGAAATTAACCATTTTTATTAATGGTGGAGAATTTGGCACAAGTTATTCTGCCACCTTTGATATAGAAGAAGAAGTATGAAGAAAAACATAAAAGCAAAAATAGATTTAAAGGAGTTATTTAAAGAGCGAACATATAAGTTTGTTCGAAGAATTTATATTTGGCCTAATGATTATACTGAGTTTAATAAATTCTGGGAACTTAACAGGGAAATACATTGGTTCGATCATAATGATGAACCTTTTATGTTTTTAGAAGAAACAACACCTAGAAATGCTCGATTTAGGAATAGATGGTGGTTTGCTGAAGATGAAGGATCCTGGGCTGTAGCAGAGGATATGACTCCTAAGAAATGGTTATTCTGTTTTAAAAAAGCTCTTCGACATTATTCTATTATTCCTGTTAAAAGATTAAAATTAGTATACTCATATTATCGAAAAGGATATCAAGTAGATTGGTTTGGATGGAAGTGTCCTCGTGAAAAAGAAGATTAAAACGAATCAGATTAAAAATTATAGAGTTATTAGTTTTCATAGATATTCTTGTAGGACTAATGCTAGAGATAAAATGATTAAGACAACTATCTCTTTAAACTCAGGAGATGGAATAGCAGAGCCTGTATTATTTAATGCCATTTTCCCGGACCTTATGTACATACATCCTAAAGATATATGGGGTCGATTAATTGAACTACAAGATAGGCATCCCCAATTTTCTAAAAGCCATTCTTTTAAACTTTTTAAAATTAAAGACAGGTATGTTTTAACAGTTCATTTTGGTGGACCTGATCCTATTTTAAGAGCAACTTATATTTTAGACCCGGATTAATTGTGCTCGGAATATTTATAAGTAGCAATTATTTCAATATCATCAGGGTCCTCTAAGTATCCATCTTCATCATAAAAACAAATATGTTCTAAAATATAAACTTCATTGCGAGAACATTCTACACTTACTCCAAAGTGAGTTGTTTCAAGACCTGGATAATCTCCTTTATCCCACTCTTTAATCCACTTTTTCAAAGCTTCTTCAAGGTCTAGCTCAGTTAAGATAATTTGGCTAGGGAAGTCATACCCATTCCAAGAGTCCTCAAGGCTTAAAACCCAAATTTTATTTTTTGTTTTAATTGATTTCTTCATATGTATATGAGGCTAATGACTCGGCTGTCCTTCCGTTATCTTGCCATATTACTATAACATTTTCTTTTAGCATAGAAAATTTTGTTTCACAACAAATATCTTTTTGATTGAATCTAGCCAATTTAGATTTGGGGTTTTGCGCGAGCTCTTCAACCATACTTATTACAGCATGTTCTATAGTTATCCCGACAACATACCAATATTCTGGCCAGCCAAAAAGAGCTCGGCTATTATCCCAAAGATCTAAGCGCCAAGCTCTTTTTCTAATTTTAATATTCTTTTTCATAATCCTAATTATATAGGATTATACTTTTTTGAACCAGAGTTTTGGTTTGTAAAAAGTAGTTCTCTTATAGTGAGTAAATTGATCTTTTAATGCCTCGAGGAAGGGTTTTTTTTCATATCTTCCTTCCCAGATTAAGAATATTTCTCTTTTCTCTGTTTTCTTCTTAAAGACATTAGATGGACCAGGAGCACAATCTTCATAATAATCATAAGGATTTTTAAACATTTTTACTTCTACAACATCACCCTGCATTTCAAATCTAAGTCCAGGTTCAAAATATTCTTTAACAAAAGAATGTAGTGCCTCCCACTGGTCTAAACCATAAGTATAATCTACTACTTTCCAAGTCCAAATTGGACCCCAATTATTAACATGAATAATTGTGTAATGTTCTCTTTTAGGGGTAATATTAGATTTCATAGAACCTACAACTTGTGATGGACACGCTTTTGATAATCTTCTGTTTGATCTTTTAGAATTACTCATAATAATTAATTATACTAAGATAATAAAAAATAAGTATTATAAGGCTGAGTAAATGAGAAAAGGGATTAAATTCAAAAGAGTATACCATGTCCACAGGGCTGATATGAGAAACCTCAGACTTGGTGGTAGCCCGTTGCCCTTTTCTGAGGAAAAATTTATCTTAGCAAAAAATTTAAATCATGCAATTAGTATTATTCTAAGAAATGAAGATCCCCCTCTTGTGGACGCTTTTAGAATTAATCCTGATGGGTCTATTACATTTAGAACCTGGTGTACTACTTATCATATTACATTTTTCAATAATGAAGATATTTCCAAAGAAGAGTATTAATAAACAGCCAAGATATCATATCCTTGATTTTTATAATCTATCACCCAAACTTCTCTTCCTTGCTCTATACCACTAAACCGAGCCCCTAAAATAGAATCTTTTTCTCTTCTAAAAACCTCTTTAATGTAATATTCCATTGCTTTTTGTTCATTCTTAGCAACGATTATCCGGTGTCCTTCCCAGCCCGATTGGCCATAGTCAAAATAATAATGACAAAGGTGCCAATGCCTTAGTTTAAACTTAATTTCTTTTCTCATTATAAAAGATTTAAAAATTTAGTAAACCAACAATTGATTATTGTATCTTCCTTAGTGTCTTTTGCTATAAAAGATAAAATTTTCCCAACTATAGATGATCTTTTTCTAAATTTTCCTGGCCAAATCTGATATAAAAAAATATTTATTTTTTGAGCAGGAAAGACAGGAACTCCAACTGTTAGGCTTCCTCCCTGTAGCTCATAAAAAGCATAGGGTTCTTTGTCAAGATTTTTAAAAAACTTTTCAATAAAAATTTCTGCAGCATGTTCTTCATTAAACGCCTGCACGTAAGTAACTATCTTCCACTCTCGAGGATCTTTCCACTCATCCTCTACAATAGTAAAAGTTTGAGTTTTCGGGATTATTTTAGCTTTCATATTAAAATTATATATATGAAAAAATCTATTCAGCCTAAAGATATACCCCATTGGATAAGAATCGGTTGTCTTAATGAAAAACACTGGAAGGATACTATTCATCAATTATCCATGCTCCATGAAAGTGGAGCAATTTCTCAAAGAACTCTTTTAGAGTGTTTAGGTTTAAGTGGAAACCTTTTTGATGAAGAAGGATATTGAATTTAGAAGACTTCCGGATTGGATGATCTGTGGATTTGATTCATTTGAAAGTTACCAAGATTTCTATGAATTAGTTCAAGATCAAGTAGACTATCTTAATGTTGCGATTTTAGATTTAACCGACTACTCAAAAGACTGGCTCCCAAGACAAGGAGATAACTTAGATGCTAGGTATATATCAATAATTCGCGAGCTTGTTGACGGAGAGGCGATCATCGTATAATTATATTTATGAGAAAAGATATCAAAACAAAAGAGATTCCTCCTGTTATAGAAACATTTATTACTTGGACTGATCATTTTATCCAAGTAATAAGAACTAAAGATGGTAAAGTCAGTATTGATATAGAGTCTTATAAACCCACTGGAAAAAGAGAATGAAAAAATCTATTCATCCTAAGCTGACCCTTTGGAAAATTGAGTCTAGTCCTTATAATAGATTTAGCTTTAAACAGCCTAGCCAAATTACTTATGCTGGGGATATTTACCAGGCAGCGAAATACTTTCTTAAATATTTCTTTCCTTATAGTAATTATGAGCCTGTCTTTATGGATTCTTTTGAATTTACTTGTACAGAACAATCAGCTCGTTTTTATATATCCCCTGTTAAGGAACAAGAAAAAGAAATTCTTCTTAAATATAAGGTATTGTTAAATGCAGAAGAATGTTCAATTTAAAGCCCCTTTAGTCAAATTATTATCTCTTCGAAACCATACTTCATTTCATTCTGAAAACGCAAAATATTTTTCAGAAATAGTTAGAAGCGCCTCTGAGGAACATTTGAAAAAGCATATCTCTTCTTTCATAATGAAAAATTATAGAATGGGAGTATATGGATTTGACACCCCTACAGTTCTTAAGGGGGATAAAAAGGGAGTCTTTTTTAATGTTTATTGCAGAAAACCTTTACATAGACCCTCTTCCGCAACATCCCATGATTTAGTTTATTTTTATGATACAACTTTCGAATATTTTACAATAAAAGTATATGCGTTAGATTATGAAGAAGAATACGAAAATTCGTCCTCTGTATAATGTTAGAGTATCATATCGCTCTTATAAATACGGAGAGAAGGGCAGATTTTATACAGACAATAGGCCCCATTACTTTTATTTTGTAATTCAAGAAAAGATAAAAAACAAAAAAGAATTTATAGAATTCTTAATTGAAAAACTTTGGTTTTTAGAAAGAGATTGGCTTATTAAAGGTCAAGGATATAAAATTTCTGGTTGGTGTATTGGAGAAGGAAATAAAGAAGCCATTTATTCTCCTCAATATAGTGTTTATGCTGATATTGAAGTTGGTAAATGGCCTCATAATGAATATTATACTTACGAATTTTTAATTTATTATTATTAAAAATAAACGTTTAAGTCTTTAGTTTTATAATCTTCATTTAATGGGGTTACTTTAAAATATAAGACACTATTTGAGGTCGAGCCTTCATTAGGATGAAAATAAACTCTCCAATATTGATGCCCATTTTGACAAGAAGTCTTATGAGCTGATTTCATCAAATGATTAGACCGTCTTTGGCTTAATGGCTTTCTTTTATCACAAAGATTTTGAATTGCCTCAAAAACATTTGAAGCGTTAATAATATCAGGGTAACTCCATTCCCTACCCTGCTGGTACCATTTATATCTAACTTTATATTGCTTAGTTTTACACTTAATATTTTTTTTCATTTGAGATTAACTCATAGAACTTGTTAAGGTACGCCATGAAGCATCCTCAGCTGAAGGCCCAAATACTTCTTCTTCTGTATTAGAGTAGGCAACAGCCTTACTTCCAGAAATAGCGGCTGTTGAAGTTCTAGGAGTGTAAGAAATAGGTCCCGCACTTGGATTTTGTAGTTTAGGGGCAACAATTGGTCCTAAATTAGGAATTTTGTTATTTTTTTGTACGTAGAATAATGTATGTAAAAGATTATCTATTGATCTTAATTCTGAAAGATCAAATGAATAATACTTATCTTTTGTAACTTGCTTACCATTATTAACATATGTAACAACATCTTCATGGGTTAGCCAACCCATATACATAGGAAGTTGCTGGCCATCCTCTTCTATAATTTGACAGAAAATATAAGCGTATGGAGGGTTCTGGGATTTAAGAACATCTTTGCTAAGAAATGCATTCCAGGGAAAAGAATAACTATTCCCATCTTTTTTAACTCTACCTACAACTCCAGATTCAGGATTAAGAGGATAAGTTCCATTATAGGATCTTGTTTTAATATCAAAAATTAAACCAGTATTATCTAAGATTGATAAATCTTTTAAAGGAGCTAGGTGAGGATAGGTAATCGCACCTGTATTTTCCATAAAGAGATCAAATAGATCTCCTTTGTTAGAATAATGCCCATCATCGGTCGGCATATTAAAGCCACAGCTGGCTAAAAATACTCCAGCATATCTTTGACCAATCATACTGAGAGCAAATTCATCCTTATCAGAAAACTCTTTATTGAAACCTTTAATTTCATAGAATTGTTCGATCCAATTCTCTCTAATATGGGTATCTTTTTGTGTTTCAGGGTAAACCTTTAATAATTCACCAACCCACTCATATTGACATTCGGTATATCTGCAACCAAATGCAAAATAACTCTTTCCAATAGGATTTGTAACAGTCATAAAAATACCTTTATAGTTTCAATCGTTTAATTATAAGGGTATTTTTATTAGCTATTATTGGTTTATGAGAAAGAATATTATTCCAAAGCCCTTATATCGCGTGGTTTACTACTCTATTTTAGATAGTATTTATGCCTCTACAAGGATAAAAGGTGAGTTAATTACCCAGGCAAATAGCTCTTACGATATGAAAAAATACCTAATCGAATACGTTAAAAGAGTAGATGATTGTGATGAGGTTAAAATTAGTGGATCACATGATTTTACTAATATTAAAGGTATTAAAACCTTAGTTAGTTTTAAACTTAAGTAACTTTACGTATTCTAAAAGTACATTGTTCTTTTTCGATACTAAAATCGAACCAAGCTAAAACCTCAAAATAATTCTTTTTAATTTTTCTAAAAGTAATTTTATCTTTCATAAGACAATTTGAAACAGGAACCTCGTAATTAGCCCAATAATAAAAAGCCGATTCAGCCGAATCAGATTTAACCTCCCAAATGCCATAAGATCTTTTTTCAGCAAGAGTTATGATATGTTCAATAACTCTATACGAAGTCAATCTAGTTTTAATATTCTTTTTCATTATTTATTCTAGGGATTTTAAGGTAAAAGTCATATTCATCTACAAGACAAGAATAGTAGATATATTTCTTTGCTGTTTTAGTTTTTTTATAAGAAACTTTACGAGCTTCACCCAATAGCTTAGAACAAATGGCTTCAACTAAATTTCTTCCTTGCTCGACAATTATATAAGAGTCTGAATACCATACCTCTTTAGTGCATACTCTCCATCGGTATGCTCTTCTATAAATTCTGCTTTTGACGCTCTTTTGCATTTTCAATTTCTTCAAGGGCGGCATCTAAATCAAATACTTTAAATTTTCTCAATATCATATCATTAAATTTGCCTCTCCAATATGTATTGAGACCATTTGTTTTTGTCTTTCTTACCCCGCCTAATAATTTAACAGGGCTTCTAGTTCTAGATCCGGCAAAAATTTCTGAGGCGTAAGACGTGACGGCATCCATAGGAGATGATGCAATAATAGTCTTTTTACAAACCCAACAGTTGTATGATTTGTACATTACAATATAATAAGAATATCTGTTTTTAATATTTAATTTCATAATTAATTTTACTATGAAGAAAAAGACAAAAACAAGAAATCAGCAATATTACTGTTATGCATATGATGCTGCTTTCTTTAAACAATCAAAAACTATACAGAGAGAAGTTTATTCTAGCGTAAAAAGTTATGAAATTGAAGAAGATAAACTAAAAGATTTTTTATTTGAAGATATGTCTAATTTTTATAAGGGCTTTTGCTCTAGAAGAGTAATGGCAATGGAACTCACGAAAGCTAATGCATTTATTAAAGGTGATAAAATAATCCTGGCTTTTGAAATGGAAGATCCTTTAGATATTATGAGAATAACCCATGTAGTTTCTAGGACGCCTATTCATGAAAAAACAAATCAAACCTAAAACTGATACCTGGACTCTTATTAAAGAAAATGGATATAATCCAAGTGATTGGGAAGTAGTGGCTATTTATACTAGTGGGTCTAAATATCAGGCTGCTAAGAATTTTGTATCTAGCCAATATGGTCCTTCTGCAAATTTTATAATGTTTGCTGATCAAGAAGGATTTTCAGTTTATATGGGGCAAGCTTGGGATCCTTTTCATGGCTTGTGCAATAGAGAGGATTGTTATTTATTCTTTGACGGCATTTGGTCAAAAAGAAATGCATTATCTTCTTGGTGGACTTCGCTTTGGCTTCCTTCTTTATCTCATTATACTCATTTTGTGAGGAGAGATAGTGAAAAAGAAAATCAAAAGTAAGTTTCAAAAATTTACGTTTGTTATTAAGCAATTTGATTATGATTGGAGAGAGCAGACTGATACTCAACTACTAGCTGATCTTATTTTTAATAATCCTAATATTTCTCTTTCTGAGATTATTAAAGTATGGTTAGAAGAGCAAGATTACGTAATTCCTCCTTCTAAATGTAGGTCTTTTATTTTTGGCGATCTTTTCGATAAGAACTTAATGTCCGAGTTTTTAGATGATGATTGGACTGGGGTAAATACTTTTAGTATTCATTTCCAAAAAAAAGATACTATAGGATTACCAAATAGTTCTCCTACTTTTGATTATATTGATGTTGTAGAAAAATATTCTACTTCTTTATCTATGGTTTTAGAAAATTTATGTATAAACTGGTTCGGTATTTCCCAAAGTATGCTAAATAATATTACAATTAATCAAATAAGTTCAAATTACTGGAAAATTTCATATAACCATGATGTAGATAAAGACGATATATGTGTTTTTTTAGTGCCTCAAACCCAAAATTAGGAAGCCTTAAAAAACTATTTATTAATTTAGATACCTTTGGTAATTGGGTGGGTCTTACATGCTTAATAAGTTCAGAGCCAAGCAAATTGTAGATAAAGATAATACTACAAAAACAGAATTAGCTCCTTTGGGATTAAATAATAATATTTATTTAACTAAAGAATCAAGTGCTCCTGTTTCTTCTAGTTCCTTATTCCCTATTAATTCATACTTCTTTGATGAAGGGGCTGGCTCAACTGTAACAGACCAAGCAAGCTCATTCGATATGACTTTAGGGGGTACTTATACTTGGGGGTCTGGTTATTTTGAGGCAGACTTTAATAATGATGCTTTTTATAGAACCTCAAGTCTCTGGGATAAAACAACCACAAAAGATTTTTCTGTAGCTGTATGGGTTGAATTTAATCAAATTATTACTTCGGCACATAATCATTATTTTGCATCTATAGGAGATCATTCTACTGGCTGGGTGGCTCTTATCGGTGCCGAAGGCGGTGTTTTACAATCCGGTGTTTGCTCTCCTCGTTTTGTAGTGGGTGGAGGTTCTGGTTTTAGTGACACCTATGCTAGTGGTATTGCCTTAACAACAGGCCAGAAATATCTTTTTATTGTTAGTTATAAAGATAATGGTGGTTCAGGGAATATCCAACACATTAGGGTTACAGCTGATGGCGTTACTTGGTATGAAGGCTCAAATACTAATGCTAATAATTTAGATGCCTCTATCACAAACAGGGAACTTTTCTTTAATCCTGGTAATGGATTCTCTGGTAATGTTAAACTCTATCGCACAGAAGTATTTCCTGGAGAATTACTTACAAACGATCAAGCTCAAGATATTTTTGATAGAGGGTCTGAGTACGCTCAGCCTAATAATGATATTGCGAATCCAACAAATACTTGGGGATTTAATGAAGGATCTGGTTCTACTGTAACTGATCTAATTGGTTCTTCGGATATGACAATAGTAGGTTCTCCAACTTGGAACGTGGATAACTTGCAAATTACTGGGACTGGGCAGGATTTTAGTCCTGCAAATGGTTTCACTGATAATCTCCCAAATGGGTCATTCTCTGTCGCTTACTGGGTTGAGTTTACTTCACCTGGTGGTACATCTGGGAATAACAGCTTCTTAATGATGGCAGGTAGTGAAAATTGGGTCAATGAAAACGTATTTGGCGGTGCCTTATTATGGTATGGTCAATATATGCAATCAGTTGGTTTTAACTTTGCTTTTGTTAATGGTGGCACACAAACAAACATTGGAAGCCACGCAGGAGTATTCCCTGCAGTAGGTCAAAAAACATTAGTTGTTATTACTTATACTCGAAATGGTGGATCAAATAATAACGTTGGTGCTGTTCATTGGACTCAAGATGGCTCTACTTGGCATAGAGATTATGTTACAAATTTAGGGCTTATGCCTACCGGTGTAAATACCGAATTACATCATAGGGTTTATTTTAGCTCTTGGGGTGATGAATCAAATAACTTTAATGCTGTTAAATATTACCGCACTGAAGTTTATCCAGGAACCGCATTAACGAGTGAACAAACCCAAACTCTTTGGGATAATGGCTCGGAAGCAGATACGGTTATTAGTGGGGGAAGTGGCAATATTGATACAATTACTGTATCTGCTTCAGTAGATTCTCCTGCAACATTAATGATTAATAACTTACTTTATTCTAATACATCTAATACTTCTGTTTTATTAAGCGGAGATGCTGGTAAAAGACATATTTTTGCTGTTGCAAATGATGTTAATAAAACATTCACTTTAGAATCTATATTAGAAACTGATTCTGATCCTGTTAACAGCAGATTTATCGGGATTGTTACTTGGGATGGATCTCAAATAACTAGTGTTGATTCTTCATTATCAAAATTAATTGAAACAGAATATATTAGTATTAATTCTTCTCAGAATACTGTTTCTCTTAGCGAAATCTCCTATGGAGATAATGATCAGCCAGTTATCTTTGTTAACGGAGTAAGGGAGTCTAATGTTACTTTAATGGATTCCAAAACATTAACTTTTACAACTAACTTAGATTCCGGAGACTATGTTGGTGCAGTAAAAATTAGGAATTCTGCTTCCTTCTCAAGACCTGTAATTAGCTCTTCATCTTTACTAACTCAAAATATGACTCTTTGGTTAGATCCTTCTCAAGGAATTACTACAAGTGGATCTGATTTATCAGCCTGGGTTTCCCAAGATCCTAACAACCTATATACCGCTGTACCATTTGATGGAACCAATACCTTTACTAGTTCGGCATCTCAATTAAATAACCAACCTGCTATCCATTTTCAAAGTGGAGGATTAAAAGTTCCTAACTTTACAATGGGTAAGTTCACAATATTTATTGTAGCTGAAATGGACAGCACAGGCATTATTATGCGCCATGGTAGTGTTTATGATAGTGGTGGTCCTACTCCAGGTAGTGGTTTATGGTGGTTTAACTTTAATGCTCACGCTATTCAGTTTGATAGATCTGGTAGTGGTGGTTATAACGGTGCATCTGGTTATAACTATAGTTCGGAACCATCTACTGGAACTAAACACATCTTTATGATGCAATATGATACTACTCATGCTTCTCATAGAGTAGAAATTGATGGCGTCGAAGCCTCTCTATCTACTGTATATTCAGGAGATGTTAACCCAACAGATTTAACGACTGATTTATATATTATGGACTTTAATAATGGTGGGTTTAATACATCTGGTTATTTAGGTGATGTAGTAATTTATAGTGATTATAAAAACTCTACTGATTTGGCTACTATTACTAATACCCTTAAAACAAAATATGGGATTTCGTAATTAAAGGCTATCCTTATTTTTTACACAGAGACTGTTTATAAACAGTCTCTGTGCGTTTTCTCCAATAACTACTATAATTAAGATACGTATAATTGGTATTTTCTAATGAAAAAAGAACTAAAGCCTGGGTATAGTAGGTATTCTGTAATCAGATATACTTTAACTGGTGCTGAAAAATGTTCTGCTGTAAGAAACGTTCATACGGAAGAAGTCATTTTAAAAGATACTAATGATTATTTTTTGGATTTTGACCAGCCTTATAAAAAGCTTAAAAATAGTTCAAATGAACAAACCTTTATTAAGACAGATAGAATTATTACAACAGGGAAGAAAACATTCAAATTTGATATTGGTTCTTCCATAAATTGTGTATATACTTTTCTTTTTACAAAGATCTAGTCCTTGTATTTGAACTAATAATAAATTATTATAAAAATGTTAATAAAAGTGGAGGTCATATGACTGACGTTCAAGAAAGATTCACAGTAGAAGACGCTCTTAAAAGAATTACTATTGATCATGAACAATATATTGAAATTGTAGACCAAAAAGAAACTTATAAATATTATCCCTACTGTACTATAGTCAGTCGTCGTGATCGCCAAAATGATTTACTTCTTCAACACTTTTCAACTAAAACATTAGCTGAAGCTGTTGAAATTGCTAATCGTATGTTTCTTTTTATTGGACCTTTTGAGGATGAAGAAATAACTCCAGAAATGAAAGAACAAGAAGAATACCGTAAAAAGAGAGAATCCGAAAGAAAAATTAAAAGTATAGGTATTAGTTAGGTAAGAAGTATATACTTAATATACTCTTAACTTTAAAAAATCCCTTGACAATTAAGTCAAGGTCATATATAATAAGCTTATGCGTGTTGAAGGTTCTTATTTTTAGCATGTATAGGCTTTTTATTTATAAGGAGTTATAAGGAGTTTAATATGCCAAAATCTAAGGTTGCTTTCCCAAGCAACCGTAAAATTGTTTTTGAAGCTATCCAAAATAGGTTAAAAAAAGGCCAAGCATTTGAAGATATCTCAAATCAAGAGTTAACAAGAGATATAGATAAGAAGTATGATTATGATATAAACTATAAAACTCTTACCTCTCTTAAATCTCAATTCAAAACAGAGTACCCTAAATACAGAATGATGCATAAAAAACCAGTAGAAAAAAGGGTAGTGCCCTTTAAGCCAAAAGTCGTTCCTCAATCTAAAAACCTAAATTTTAAAGTTATTCCTCAAGAAGAGTTTGATGAATTAGCTAAAACTAATACTCTTACCTATGCCGGCTGTGTCTTTAGAATTAATGAGAAAAATGAGTTTGTAATTATAAACCCCCTGCCATAAACCCATAATCCACTCGTAACTGCTGCTGTATTAATTTTAATACAGCAGTTTTTTTGTTCATTAGAGTTTAAATAGCCTATTTTGTTATCAGATACACAATCTGAAGGCTAATACAATGGCTGTTTATAACTTTAAGAAAGAGATACCAACTCATTGGTATTTTGATGATACTACACCTTTTTCATCTATTAAAGAGGTTGAAAAGTATACTCAAAATTTTGTAGTGATATTTCCACCAGCTGTAGTATTAGAAGTTTGTGGTTTTAATAAAGTTGATACAGCCGAAGATTTAATAAAGCTAGCTGATTGGTTAGAAATTCCTGTTACAAATAAAAAGTTTGCTCATATCCAAACAGAATTAATGTGGGGGCTAAAAAGAAAACTCAAAGAATATAAACGTTCAGGAACGAGCGTTCAATTCTTTACAAAGCAAACTATGGTATTGGATATTTTTGATTTCTGTTTTATGGATGATGATACATTTCCTTTATTTATTTGTGAGGAATTAGTAGATACTGAAATGGCCTTTTGTGGAATAGATCCTAGCTTCTTAGAAATACTTAGTAAAGAGCAAAGACTTGCAGTTCTATATGACGCCTTAGATGTTTATACTCATATCCAAGATTATTTTTATAATCCAGATAAAGATATTTCCATAAGACCTGATTGGTATTATGAAACTAGTCTACTAGTTGGAGTAAATTTAAAAAATGGTTACGAGTGGAAACCTAGTATTCTTTAACCATTAAACTTTCAATAATAATTGAAGAATCCCCCGGAAAAGGTCTATCTATAGCAAAGTAGATATCTATTTTCCATCCGTTACGATTCTTTTTTATAAGAGTAGTTACTATTTCTAATAGTTGAGACTCTATAGCATCTTCATAAATTGAATTAAAGAAACAAAAAGCTGCGTCGACAGGTGTTTCAGAAAGAACTAAAGTATGAATTCGTTGTGTAGGATGATAAACGGAAACTTTATAGATCTTAAGTTTTGGAGTAATCTTTCGTCTCATATCTTCACAATACGATAGGCTTCATTTGCATAAGTCAAAGAACTAGACCCAACCAAATATCCTGACCATCTACAATTAATTTCAACATTAGTTTGTGGTATTATTTCATTGATTTCAATACTATCTAAGCCTACTCCATAGAAGCCAGGAGTTTCCATAATAAAACTTATAAATTTAGCCATAACCTCGGTACGGCTTAACCCCTTAACAGTATGAACTAAAACAAAGGAATTTCCTTCTTTGCGATAAACTTCATATTCAGGAACTCTTGCTGTAATTTTAGGTTTCATATTGTCTCAAATTAAAAGTGGCTTTAAAACATAAATAGTTTATAATAATCATGAAAGGTAATTTTTATTTAAATATGATCTTGACTTTTCAAGAATTAGCCGACGATTCTTACGAAGAATACATCCAGTTATCTAGGGATTGTTGCCATTTTCCAATTCTTTGGGTTGACGCCTATTTTAGATTTAGACTTCTTGTGGATGATTTAGATGACTCTAAATCTATACGAGTATCTGAACTTGTTAATAGTTTACAAATACAAGAATTTGATAATGAGCTTTTAGAAGAAGCTTGTAATCAAATAGAAGAGTTAATTAATACAGGAGAACCTTAAAAACAAAATGTCAAACTTCGATAAATTCGACCGTCAAAAAAATCGTCAAAAGAAAAAAATGGTCGAAGACGAACATCGTGGAAGTAATCGCAGAAATTCTAAATATATTGAAGAGATCTATGATGATGAAGATCTCGATTTAGGAGAAGATTATTATCCGTGTTACGAAGATGAAAATGACTTCGAAGAAGATGGGGAATACTAAGTCTCTTGTATAAATAAATCATATTCATAATATTGAGGAATATTTGGATCCCTTCCATATTCTTCAGCCAATAAGTGATACGCAACGTAAATTATTTTATAATGTGTATCACTTATTTTTTTGATTATAGTTTTATCAATTTCATAAAAGAAGATAGTATAATACTTATCTCCTTGATCCTTTATAAGTCGATCTAAGGGATAATCAATAATAAATAGTTCCCCTGTTTCTTCCGAGGGGAGTTTCATTAAAACTTTTTTTAATCTTGTTTTAATACTTTTCTTCATAATATAATCATTGTAATATGAAAAAGAAAATAAAACCTAAATTACATAAATTTGAAGTTGAACATCCACTAGAAGAGCTGGTAATTATACGTGGGATTTGTCCTATAACTGCTCTAAAATCTTATGTTTATGGTTAGGGAAATAAATTTAATAACTACTTCATGTGGGCAGTTATATTATAATGTTTACCATGACGACTATTGTTATACAACATTTACGGTTAAATTAGTTCAGTAATATGAAAAAAGATATTAAGCCTAAAATTTATTGTTGGAAAGTCAATTGGGGAAGTTGGACTGTAGAAGTTGAAGCTGCTGGCCCTGAGGATGCTTTGAGGGCTGCTTTGAGAAAACAAGATCATGATATCGCTAAAAAATATATTTTAGTTTCTAAGGATGAAGATCCAAAGAAATGTGCGTTATTAAGATGTCATGCAATTTATACATTTAAGGAAGACTATCGCTGGGCTTTTACTGAGTATAGTGTTTGGCTTGATGGTAGAAAGCATGGAATGATATGAAAAAGAATATTAAAAATAAAGTTAATAATTATAAAATTGAGGTTTATGGGGGAATTAAAAGGGTTTTTTCTAAATTCTGTGATAAATTAGGAGAGCAGAATATCAAAGATATTTTGTCGAGTGCTTATAAGCCTCGTGATTTTTACCCACCAGCTTATTCAGATTTTAGATTGAGTGATTTCTTTATAAAAGAAGATACTCTTAATTTACAAGACTTTAATATTGAAGGCTTAAATAAACAAAACAAATGGGAAATCATTGGGATTTGCCGAATAAGGAAGGTATAATTAAAACTTAGATAAACTAAACTAGGATAGGAATGATGTACGAAACAGTTGTAGTAATTGGTCGATTTCAGCCCTTACACGAAGGCCATTTAAATCTTATCAAAACAGCTTTAGATATTGGCGAGCAAGTAGTTATTGCAATTGGTTCACACAACATATCTCGTTCTTCTAAAAATCCTTTTACTGCTACTGAGAGAGAAGCTCTGTTAAAAAGAACATTAGATCCTAGTTATTTAAAAAGAATTCACTTTTGTAAAATGGAAGACCGTCTAAATGATAATGATAGATGGGCTGAAAACCTTAAACGAAATGTTTTATCTTTCCATAAAACACCTTTAATAGATTCTAAAAAACAAATTGCTGTAGCTGGCCATGAAAAGGATAAATTCCTTTATGAGACTCTTTTACCAGATTGGGGTTTTATAAATGCTTACAGTGATAAGACATACCTAATAAATGCTACCGAAATTCGCGCAAAATACTTCGCCAATCATGATCCTAGCCATATTATCGGAATTCCCGAAACAACTGTTCAATTTCTCAAAGATTTTAAGTATAATAACTCCTTTAGTTTTTTCAATTTAGCAGAAGAACATCAATTCGTTATTGAATACAATAAAAAATGGGAGAATGTACCTTATCCCGTTAATTTTGTAACGGTTGATAATGTAGTATGTGATTTAGAAAAACAAAAAATTCTTCTGATAGAAAGAAAAGATAATCCTGGAAAAGGAACAATCGCTTTGCCTGGTGGTTTTGTCGATAAATACGAAACTGTTAAAGACGCAGCCATTAGAGAATTAAAAGAAGAAACTAATATTAGTGCTTCTAAAGAAGAGTTAACCCCAAGAATATTAGGTCAGGATATTTATGATGCTCCGAGCCGATCAATGAGAGGAAGAATTATAACCCATCCCTTCTTATTTGATGTCTCTAACATGAACTTATCAACAGAAGCAGGAGACGATGCATCTAAAGTCTTTTGGGTAGATTTTAGTGATCTACCTAAAATGCAATCAAATTTTTATTCAGATCATTACGAAATTCTAGAGGGAATGCTTAAGAAATTTGCCTCTATCGATTTGAATAATTTTAAAGAAATTGAAGCATATATATAGGAGAAACTATCATGGTTATTTCAAACTTCGAAAGAATGGATTTCTCTAATAACTTAATGGATTGCGATTCATATAAACTTTCTCATTGGCTCCAATATCCAGATAATACTACCTACATGTTCGATTATTTAGAATCTCGTGGAGGGAAATATCCTGCTACAGTTATGGCTGGTCTTCAATATATTATTAAGCAGTATCTAACCTTACCAATTACAAAAGAACATGTTGAAAAAATGAAAGAGTTTGCCGCAGATCATGGCGAACCCTTTAACTACGAAGGTTGGATGTATATCGTAGAAAAACATAATGGAAAACTACCAGTCAGAATTAAAGCCGTTCCTGAAGGAACACTAGTTCCTACGCATAATATTCTTCTGACAGTAGAATCAACAGATCCTGAAGTATTCTGGGTTGCTAGTTTCTTAGAGACAATGATTCTTAGAGTATGGTACCCAATTACAGTTGCTACTCAATCTTTCTTTATTAAACAAACTTTACTTGAATATTTATTTCAAACTTCTGATGATCCTTGGGGTGAAATTTTATTTAAGCTTCATGACTTTGGTTCTAGAGGTGTTTCCTCTAGAGAATCAGCTGGAATTGGCGGAGCTGCCCACTTGTTTAACTTTAGAGGCTCTGATACAGTTCAGGGTGTTGATTTAGCTAATACAATTTACTGCTGTAAAATGTCTGGTTTTTCAATTCCTGCAGCAGAACATTCAACCATTACAATCTACGGTAGAGAAGGTGAATTAAAGGCATATAGAAATATGCTTCGCCAATTTGCTAAACCAGGAAGTATGGTTGCAATTGTTTCTGACTCTTATGATCTCTGGAATGCTGTAACAAATCATTGGGGTAAAGAACTCAAAGAGGAAATTATTGAGAGTGGTGCTACTGTAATTATTCGCCCCGACAGTGGTCATCCTCCTGATGTAGTATTAAAAACTCTACAACTATTAGATGAGCAGTTTGGTCATGCAGTTAATACAAAAGGGTATAAAGTATTAAATAATGTTCGAGTGATTCAAGGAGATGGAATTAACCACGAGAGCATTAAAGAAATTTGTGATACCTTTATCGCTGATGGCTATTCTCTCACGAATGTCGCCTTTGGAATGGGGGGAGCTCTTCTTCAGCAGGTCAATAGAGATACCCAAAAATTTGCTATTAAATGCTCCGCTGCCGTAGTTGATAATGAAATGGTATCAGTATTTAAAGATCCAGTTACTGATCCTGGAAAAGCAAGTAAAAAAGGTATTCTCGAGCTTCGCAAAGACGAATATGGAGAATATTACACTGTAGAAAAAGATAGAGAACCTAATGGGCAAGACGAATTAGTTTTAGTTTACGAAAACGGAGAACTCTTAGTAGAGTATACTATGGACGAGATCAGAACTAGGCTAGATTCTTACCTAAAAGTCCCCGAACTAGTTTCTTGACCTTCTTGTATTAAATTAAAAATCGTTGTAGAATAAAGTTATATCATCCACAGATATAACTTTATTTGTTAGAAAAGAAGGTCATCCAATGATTAAAAATCTTAAATTAGTAGTGCCTATTGCTGCTTTGGCCGCAAGTTTAAGTCTTTCTGCTCAAGCTAATACCCCTATTGATCCAAGCATGGTCAATCAAACCTTTAATAATGTTACTACTATTCATGGTGGAAATTATTACAATACAGCTGGATCTGCTACTACTTTTAATGGTACCGGTAACATGACTCTTCCAGCGGGAACTACTATTAAGGGATTTCAGGTTGACCTTACAGGGGGAAATTATTTTACAAATGGAAATGGTGGAAGTTTTATTTTTAATACCCCTGGTCAATTTGCGGTTCATGGCACTATTGATGTAAGCGCTACTAAATTTGGTGGAATGGGTGGCTTTGTAACAGCTAATGTTGGTTCTTTTTTAATGGGTCCAACTGGTCAAATTAACGCTACTGGTTGGAATGGTCCTGGTGGCCGAGTAGTTATCAATGCTAATGGCCCTATTGAGATGCAAAGTAATAATATGGATACTTCTATTATTACCGTTTCAGGGCAACCATTAATGACAGCAGATGGCCAAATGAATTCTGCCGTCATGATTGGTAGTATCGTTAATCTTAATGGGATTGTTAAGGCTGATGGAATTGCTTTTGACGGAGGCAAAATTGTTCTTACCTCTACAGCAGGGGATGTTAATATTGGCTCAAAAGGTGTTTTATCTGCCAATGGAGGAACTGGATCTGCTGGAGTAAATGGAGGCAATGGTGGAACTATTAATATTACTGCTACCGATGGTGTGATTAACAATCAAGGAACAATTTCTGTTAATGGTGGAGATGGGTATAGCGGATCAAATCCTACAAGTGGTGGTACTGGCGGTACCCTAACTCTAACTACAATTACCCATTCAACTGTGACTGATACCCAAACCGTTACAGAAACTACTTATACAACAGAAACTCGTACTATTACAAACGATCAAGGTCCAATTGGTAAATTTATTATCGATTCTGCTGATCCTGATAAAATTGATTTCAGTAATATGAATGTAGGCGATTCTATTACACTTAAGGTAGATGGAATGAATTCCGATATTCATGGTTTTGGAAATAAACTTGATGGAACAGTTGTAAGCCCTGAAATTGATGTAAAACTCACTAGAACTGATTCTAATACCGTTATTCTAACTGCAACAGATAAGAATGGAAATACTTTAACTTTCTTCGATAGTAATGGGGATAGCGCAGGAAATTCTGTTTCCTACAATATGGATAATAATCATGACACCCACTTCTCTATTCAGTATAATGCTACTTTACAAATGGATGGTCAATCCGACCAAGTAGTATCAATTAATAGAGACTTTAATATGACTAATCCTGATCATAAAGGACAAGCTAACTTTGAATTCCTGCCTCAGGCAACTGGTAGTAATTATGTATTAACTTCTACCGAGACCGTTCAGGTTCCTCATACTGTTACAACTGTAGTAGAAGTTCCTCATACTGTTACAAATACTGATACTCAAACTGTTCAAGGTCAAAATGGATCAAATGGTGTAAAAATAACACCAGATGACAATAATGGTCATAACGATGGCGATCATAACGATGATGGCCATGGGGATAATGGCGGCGGAAATAACGATCACGGAAATGGTGGAGATAATAATGGTCACAATGATGGTGATCATAATAATGACGGTCATGGAGATAATGGTCGTGGAAATGATGGCCATGGAAATGACGGCGGCGGAGATGATGGAGGTAATAATGGTGGCGAGAATCCTCCTCCGGTAAATCCTCCAAGCACTTCTCCAACTCCTACAAAGCTAAATTTTAATACAAGCGGTTTATATGGTCTATTTCAACAAAATTCTGGAGAGGTAACTATTGAATCAGGAACCATTGCAGTTATCGCTCTAGATAAGCCAGAAATGTTCTTTGATCCTACTTACAAAAGAGCAGGGGAAGAAATTCTAAATATGGCTTATAAACAATATCAACAAGAGTTGGCTATGGGTGTTAGTAAAGAAGAAGCTACGCAAACAATGACCGATATGTTACTAGCATCTGGTGTTAACCAAACAGTTGCTATGGCTTATTCCGGAATTGGTTTTGTACCAATGGCTGCTGAAAATAACTTTAAGCCACTATCTCTCGATGGAACAGAGAAAAATACTAAGCTAATTGAATCTCTAAGTACTATTGCCAATATGATCACTCCTCAAGGGGTTGATAATAAGCAAATGAGAGATGCAGCTGGAGAGAGATTAAAAGTTAGTAAGATTAGAATTACTCTTCCTGCTTCTAGCTTCGGTGGTTATTTACGTAGATACTAATTAAATCACTAATAACAAGAGATGAGAATATTCTCATCTCTTGTTTGTGTTAATAAAACATCTGATAATAAAAATAATTAGGTTAGGTAGGTTAGGGAATTTATCATGACTCAAGCTATTGTTGAAATTGTAGAAGTTAGTAATTTATCTGCAATTCCTGATTCAGATTTTTTAAATGTTGCTCAAATCGGTGGCTATCAAATTGTAGTTAAAAAATCAGATTTTAAAGTAGGTGATTTAGGTTTATTTATTTCAGTGGATTCAGTTGTTCCTGAAGAGTTTCTTAAATTCTATAACCTACATGATAAAATTTCTAAAGGTAGAATTCGTACTATTCGTTTGAGAGGGGTTTATTCTCAAGGCCTATTACTTCCATTAACCCATCCTGAAATTCAAAATGCCCAAGTTGGAGATGAGTTTGGGGAAAAATTAGGCATTAAAAAATATGAGCCTCCTGTTCAATTTAAAGGATTAGATACTCGCCCTTGGCCAGATGGTCGATTAATGATTTATGATATTGAGAGTTTACAAAATCCAAAACATAGAAATTTATTTGCCATTGGTGAAGAAGTAATTATGCGTGAAAAAATTCACGGAAAGCATATGATTGTTGCTTTAATTGATAATAAATTTCACGTATGTACTCGTAGAACAAGCTTAAAAGAGCCTGAAACCATTACTCAAAATGAATATTGGTATATGGCTTATAAACTTGAGCTAGAAAACAAACTACGTCAGATTTCTGAGGATCATGAAGGTAAGGATGTTGTTATTCGTGGAGAGTTATTTGGTCCACGCTGTCAGTTTTTACATTATGGTCGCAAGGAAGTAGACTTTGCTGCTTTTGATATTGAAATTGGTCTAGGCACCTATATCAATGATTCAGAATTTCAAGCTGTTTGTGATACTTACGAAATCCAGACAGCCCCAGTGCTTTTCAAAGGGCCATTCAGTATTGAAAAAGTAGAAGAACTCGCAGAACAGAAGTCAACTATTAGCTTAGCTAATGATGATCTTCAAGAAGGTATTGTAATTACCCCGAAGATTGAAACATCGATTCCAAGATTCGGTCGGAAGATATTAAAATATATTAGTAAAGAATACGCACTAGCTTCAGGGAAAGAGGTAGAGTATGCGGACTAGTACTTTAACGAGGAACTCTTTAATCAACTTCTTTGCGGAGTTGGAGAATGCTGGGTTTGCTGTTAAAGTATTTGATTTTGGAAATAATAATCTACAAGAGTTCTATGGGGAGCAAACTGAGGATAAAATTGCTTCTCTCTGGACAATTGTAGATCAAAAAATCGAAGATCAAAACGAATTTAAAATTTATTTAACAACCCCTTTAAGTTGTAAATTAACTTGGTCTCATTTAAAAGAAATGATTGAAAATATTGCCAATTTCTTTGATCTAAATGTCATAGAGAATTTTGATTATTTTCTTCTAAAAGCTCTATGAAAAAGAATATTAAAACAAAGGAATGTTATACGGTATTAGTTTTAGCAAATACCCCTAATCGTTATAACCCTCATCCAACAATCTATAATTTTTATTCTTTAGATAAAGTTATGTCTAAAATGAAAAAATTATCTTTTGTCAAAAGAGTAAAAACATACGTTGAGAATAATCAAAAATTTCTACAGGTTGATACCCAACAAAAATATTCAAAAGATAAGGATATCATAATATATAAGGTTTTCGAATACGGAAGCTCTTGAAAAATCCTTAATTATTTTTTATAATTGAATTACTAAGCTAGGTGTGGTTATGACTGAAAAAAAATCTTATAAAGATACTTTGAATATGCCTCAGACCACCCTTGGGATGAGAAGTGATTCTTCTAAAGAACAAGAAATCCAAAATTTTTGGAATGAAAATGATGTTTATTCAAAAGTTCTGAATTCTAAAGATCCAAATAATAGATTTTTATTACATGATGGACCACCTTATCTAAGCTCTAATAAAATTCATATTGGAACTGCTTTAAATAAAATTTTAAAAGATATCACTGTCAAATATAAATGGCAACGTGGCTATTGGGCACCTTTCTTTTTAGGGTATGATGGCCATGGTCTCCCTATTGAAAATGCTGTTTCTAAAACAATGGAAGGTGGCCATAAATCTGTATCTCCTTTTGAATTAAGACAGTTATGCCGTAGTTTTGCCTTAACTAATCTATCCGGTCAAGAATCTTGTTTTAAGCAGCTTGGAGTTGTTTCTGATTGGAAAAATAGATATTGTACTATTGATAGCAGTTTTGAGGCAGAGCAAGTCAGAGTATTTTGGGATCTTTATAAAAAAGGACATTTATATAAGGCTTTAAAGCCAGTATATTGGTGTGTAAGTTGTCATACTGCTTTGGCCGATGCTGAAGTAGAACACAAAGAAAAAACCTCTAATGCTGTCCATGTCTTTTTTAAATTAAAAAACTCTGATGCTAAGTTTGTTATTTGGACAACTACTCCCTGGAGTTTACCTGCTAATAAGGCATTAGCGTTTAATCCAGAATTAACTTATGTTACTCTGGACACTAATTTTGGGAAATTAATTGTAGCAAAGGATCTCATGAGTACTCTTCCTGGGGTCCAAAATAAAACGATTCTTGAGGAAAAACTTGGGTCTGAATATGAAGGAGTGGAAGCAAAGCATCCCTTCTATGATAGATATGTTCCTTGTGTTATGGCTGATTATGTATTGGCTACAATGGGGACTGGAATCGTTCATATTGCCCCTGGCTTTGGTCATGATGATTATTTAGTTGGTCTAAAAAATAATCTAGAGGTTTATTGTCCTCTGGATGTTGATGGGAAATATGACAATACTGTTGGCCCTGATTTAGCTGGTAGATTTTATGGATCAAAAGGTACTTTTACTGAAATCCATAGAATGTTAATTACTAATAATTCTGACTTACATGTTGATTCTTTTAATCATAAAGTAGGTCATTGTTGGCGTTGTGATAATGCTGTAATTTATCGAGCTACTCCCCAATGGTTTATCTCTTTAAATCCTATCAAAGATAAGGTTGTAGAAGAAATCCAAAAAGTAAATTGGCTTCCGGAAAGAGGAGAGAAAAGATTCTCCACGATGGCGGTCAATAGAAGAGATTGGTGTATCTCAAGACAGCGTTCCTGGGGTGTGCCAATCCCTATGTTTTATTGCAAAGAATGCAATGAGCCTTATCTTACTGAAGATTTAGCAAATAAAATTGCTTCTGATTTTGAGGAGTATTCTTCTGATATTTGGTTCGACAACTATGAATTAAAAAATGAAACATGTAAATGTGGAAGTACATCTTTTATTCAGGAAAAAGATGTAATGGATGTTTGGTTCGATAGTGGTATCACACATACTGCTGCAGTCCTAAAACCAAATAAATATGGAGACTTACCAGTTGATTTATATTTAGAAGGTTCTGATCAGCACAGAGGTTGGTTTCAATCTTCTATGTTAACTAGTGTTTTACTTTATGATAAAGCCCCCTATAAAAATGTAATTACCCACGGGTTTGTTCTTGATGATCAAGGCAGAAAAATGAGTAAAAGCCAAAAAAATATCGTTGAACCTGAAGCTGTTATTTCTCAGTATGGGGCAGATGTTTTGCGTCTTTGGGTTTCCTCTGTTGACTATGGTAATGATGTTAAGATTGGGAAAGAGTCTTTAGCTACTTGTGCTGAAGCTTATCGTAAAATTCGCAATACTATCAGATTTTTGGTAAGTAACTTATACGATTTCGATCCTGAATTACATATGTATGACTCAGATAATATGCATATGTTTGATAAGGTAATCTTATCTAAATTACAAAACCTAATTCAAGAATTAACAGTAGCTATGGATAGCTATAGCTATCATGAATTTAATCAATTACTTCATAACTTTTGTTCTGTCGATTTAAGCTCTCATTATTTTGATGGATCAAAAGATATGCTATATACTGTTGCTCCAGATGATAATCAACGCAGATCTTGTCAAACCGCTTTATATATCTTACTTAAAACTTTAACTGCCTTAATCATTCCTGTCCTTCCTCATTTAGCAGAGGAAGTTCATCAAAATACACCTGAAAAATGTAAGGCTAAAGTTTTAAGTGTGTTAGAATTTGATTGGCCCGAAATTGATTTAAAATATTACAATGATTTGTATGATAAAGAGTATGAAAAAGCTCTTGAATTAAAAGAAGCTGTTAATATTAGTTTAGAAAAATTAAAAAAAGAAAAAGTAATTTCTAATAATTTAGAAGTTATCGTTAGAACTGGAAGACCTCCTAGATTTGATTTAAAAAGATTATTAGGGGTTTCTGCTTTTGAGCAAGACATATCTCCATATATTGGTCCACGTCTATCATATGGTGAAGTAGACTATACTGGTTATTATATAATTCGTTCAACTGATCAAAAATGTGCCCGCTGCTGGAAATACTTAGCCAAAGATTCTGACATTTGTAAAGATTGTCAGAAAGTCTTGGAATCCTTAAATGAAGAAAAAAGCTAAAACTAAACATTCGGCAGATATTTATTTTGTTGAATGTATAAAAGATCGTTTTTATCCTTCTAAGGGCAAAGCCGAAACTCTTATATCCTCTTGTGTTAGAACAGCTGTTTTAGATAGTTCATTTTGGAAGAGAGTTAAACATAATTATGAAGATATTGCATTCTCTTTTATAATTAAAGGCATAACTAATATTCCATCTCCAAATCAATATCATAGCCCTTTAGCTATGGCTTATAGAGCTGATTTATATTTTGTCATAACTCATTATTATTCTGGTGAAAAATGTTTATTGTATGTGATGAGAGATTATGAAAAAAAATATTAAAAATCAATATAATAAATATTCTTTATGTATGAATCCATTCGGTGGAGATAAAGATAGATTTGTTTTTGCCAAAAGTATGTCCGCTGCAGCTGGACTTTTCTGTTCGAAATTAGCTGAAAAAGACTCTAAATATAAAATATATAAACACGAAATCTTGGAAGTTGAACCAGATAGGTTTATAATATTACAATATGCTGTTCCTCAAAGACCTGCTTCTCATCCACTATGTTTTGAAGTCAGATTAGAGGAAGAAGACGAGGATATAGAATATGTCGACCAAGAGCAATGGGAAGAAGATCAATCTTATTATGACGTTGCTGATTGGGATC
>Ga0310813_10000450_pt1 | contig 26134 bp, 21 predicted proteins | sample YN3metagenome_FD_203086 | JGI IMG/M metagenome (GOLD analysis project Ga0310813, IMG submission 203086) | Soil microbial communities from experimental microcosm in Duke University, North Carolina, United States - YN3 | ecosystem: Engineered > Artificial ecosystem > Soil microcosm > Unclassified...
CGCTATTTGCGGGCGGCGAGGAATGTGAGCAGGGCGTTGAGGCGCGCAATCGTCTCTTCACGGCCGAGAAGCGCCATCATCTCAAAGAGGCCCGGACTGGCCGTGCGTCCGGTCAATCCCACGCGGACGCCGTGAATGAGGCTACCGGCCTTGATACCCCGCTCCGCTGCCGTTCCACGCACCGCGGTTTCCACATGTGGCTCATCGAACGGACTCGTCGTCGCAAGCGCGGCCGTCAGCGCAGCCAAATGGCTGGGCATGTCAGCTGAAGAGAAACTCTTTTCCAGCGCCGCGTCCTCGTATGTGACTGATGAGGTGAGAAGCGGTCGGGCTTGCTCGACAAAATCCGGCAGGCGCTTCGCGCGCGGCCGCAGGAGTTCGAGCAACCGAATGAACGTCTCCTGGTCCCGAACGATCGGGCTGTCCGCCAGTCCCTCGTCCGCAATCAGCGGCAGTACGAGTCTGGCAAGCTCTGGTAGCGGCATGCGCGCGAGGTACTGCGCGTTCATCCAGTCAAGCTTCTCGATGTTGAAGACGGCGTTGCCGCCGCTGATCCTCTCGAGCGAGAAGCTTGCGACCATCTCCTCACGCGACATCACTTCGCGGTCGTCACCGGGCGCCCACCCGAGCAGCGCCAGGAAGTTCACCATCGCATCCGGCAGATAGCCCAGGCGCGCGTACTCCATCACCGAGGTGGCGCCATGCCGTTTGCTGAGGCGCTTCTTATCCTGTCCAAGGATCAGCGGCACGTGCGCGAACCGCGGTGCGGGAGCCTTGAAGGCTTCGAACAGCAGCACATGTTTCGGCGTGTTGGAGATGTGGTCGTCACCGCGAATGACATCAGTAATCTGCATCTCGACATCGTCAACGACGACGGAGAGGTGGTACGTCGGCAGGCCATCTGAGCGCAGGATGACGAAGTCTTCGATGTGTGCTGTATCGAACTCGATCCGGCCTTTCACCGCATCGTCAAAGGACGTGTGTCCTTCGCGGACGAGAAAGCGGACGGCGGCGGGAGCGCCGGCAGCGTCGCGCGTCTTGCGTTGGTCGTCAGTAAGCCGCAGGCACGCGCGGTCGTACTGCCACGCTTCACCGCGTTGTTCCGCAGCCTCGCGCTCGGTGCGCAGCCGTTCGGACGTGCAGTAGCAGCGATACGCGCACCCCGACTCGAGCAGTTGCGTCACGGCCGTGGTGTAGCGGTCAAGCCGCTGTGATTGGAAGTACGGCGTGTGTGGCCCGCCGACTTGAGGTCCTTCGTCCCAATCGAGTCCGAGCCACCGCAGGCCGTCCAGAATCCCGGTGACCATATCGGACGACGAGCGTTCCGCGTCCGTGTCTTCGATTCGCAGGATGAAGGTGCCGCCCGTGCCGCGCGCGTACAACCAGTTGAAGAGCGCCGTGCGAGCCCCGCCGACGTGAAGATAGCCAGTGGGGGATGGGGCAAACCTGACGCGAGGAAGCACGGATCTAGGTTACTGCGCCTCGCGGCGAAGCTGTCACCGGACTTGCGTGCGGTCTCTCAGCGCTGCTCGCATGGTGGCGGGTTCAATGACCAGCGATGCGATCAGGATAGCCACCGAGGCCGCAACGAAGAGCATCGCAAACTCCTGATGCCTATCGCTGACTCCGGCAGCGGCCCCGATTTGAATGCCGGCAAACGCGATGTCGCAGAGGCGGGTCCATCGCGCGGTTGCCACCTGTTGCTCAGAGAACTGATCCGGGAACGTCGTCGCTGTAAACCACAGGTGCAGACGCAGGCTTGTGCCCGCCGCCGCCGCGGCCAGGATGCCTAACAGAAAGACGCTGTTCCATGGCGATGGGAGCCAGCCGCGAGCAAACCACGCCGGATAGAGCAGCGCCACATAGACGACCGACATGACGACGTGGTGGTTCACCAGCCACTGATGCGACCGTGGCTGCGCACGTCGCCGCATCGTGGCGACAGCGGCAATACCTGATCCCGGCTTGTCCCGCACGGCCGGACCGGCGTGCAGCCGTTCGAGGTCGCCGACGATCTCCTGCGTCGATCGGTAGCGGGCGTTTGGATCCTTCTGCAGGCATTTCCGAACGATCCGATCGAGCTCTGGAACGCTCTCCGGCTGTACTTCCGACAACACTGGCGGTTCCTCGTCGACGATGCGCGCAATCGTGGCGGGAATCGTCGCTGCCGCGAAGGGATTCGTGCCGGATGCGAGTTCATAGAGGAGCAGTCCAAGCGCGAAGATATCTGTGCGGAAGTCCGCCTCGAGGCCGAGCGCCTGTTCGGGCGAGAGATACGCTGGCGTACCGACGAGCATGCCTGTCTGTGTCAGGCGCGTCTGCATCGCGTATGCGGCCCTTGCCAGGCCGAAGTCGAGCACCTTGATCACGCCGCTTGGAGTTTTGATCACGTTTTCGGGCTTGATGTCCCGGTGGACGATGCCCTTGGTATGGGCTTCGGCAAGCGCTCTGGCGAGCTGCACGCCGATGTCGATGACCTCGATAATCGGGAGCGGCCCCGACTCGACCAGCGCGCGAAGCGGCGCGCCCGGGACGTACTCGCAGGCCAGATAGAGCTCGCCCTCGATCTCTTCGAGCGCGTAGACCGTGGCGATGCCCGGGTGTGACAACGCGGCGGCCATCTTGGCCTCGTTCAGCAGCCGTTGCCGCACAGTCGCGGACTGGCTGTAGGCCGGGCTCAGCGCTTTGATCGCGACCGTGCGCGCCAGTCGGACATCGTGCGCGAGGTAAACGATGCCCATGCCGCCGCGGCCAAGCTCGCGCTGAATGACATAGCTGCCGATTCGACGGCCGGTCAGGTCGAAGGCTGACGGATCCGCGACGCGTTTTGTTGTCGTCGAAGTGTTGCCGAGATCGAGGCCGTGTGATTCCAGCAGGGACGCGACGCGCGCGCGCAGCTGAGGATCCGGACATGCGCGTTCAAGGTATCCGGGTCGCTCCGGCGGCTCGTACCTGAGCGCGGCGGCGTACAGCTCCCAGATCAGGCGGGCGTCAGAGTCGGCCATCGGTGGGGCGCGCTGCATCCTATCGCGGGGCGTGCCTTTACGATAGTGTCCTTTGGATATGACCGTCGGGCCTCCCGCGGAATCCGCAACACTGGCGTTCATCCGTCGATTTCTGCTTGCGTCGCTGGCGGTTGGGATTCTTGGCACCGCGTGTGAGCTGATCCTCCTTGGACACGTGGATTCAGCAGCGCAGTGGATCCCGATGATCGCGCTTGCCGTTGCGCTCCTCCTGCTGGCGTGGCACACATTGCGGCCGGGCGCGCTTACGGTTCGGCTGATCCAGCTGCTCATGTGCGCTTTCATCGTCTTTGGCATCGTGGGCGTGGGGCTGCACTATGATGGAAACGTCGAGTTCGAGCGCGAGCTGCACCCTAAGGAGACGGGAGTGATGTTCCTTCGCCACACGCTGGCCGGTGCGACCCCGGTGCTCGCTCCCGGGTCGATGGTGCTGCTCGGTCTTCTGGGGATTGCCTACGCGTATCGACATCCATCTGCGGTCGGATCCGACCGGAGGAGTGCTTCATGAAGAACATCATTCGCGCTGTTGCGGTTGCGCTGACACTGACCGGTTTCCTTGTGACGCTCGAGGCGCAGACGGGTAAGCCGGTGACCATCGTGGACGCGAACACGGTGTCGGCGGCTGAACTCGCCACGCTCCCGAACATGACTCCTGATCTGGCGAAGGCCGTCATCGCCAAGCGTCCGTTCAAGTCGATCAAGGATCTGGACACTGCGCTCAGCGGGTTGACGAAGGAGCAGCGCACCGAGCTGTATGGGAAGCTGTTCGTACCCATCAACCTCAACACCGCGACCGACGAGGAGATTCTGCTGATTCCCGGCGTCGGCGCCCGGATGCTGCGCGAGTTCAAGGAATATCGGCCGTACGAGTCGCTGGCGAAGTTCCATCGCGAGATCGCCAAATACGTCAACGAGACCGAGCTCGCGCGCCTGGAACAGTACGTGTCGGTGCCGCAGACGAAGTAGACACCGGCCGTTCCGCGGCTCACGCAATGATTCGCACTACGCTCCTTGCGCTGACGGCGGCGGCCGCACTGGCTGCGCAGTCGTCGGCGCGTTGCGATCGCGCCTGTCTTGAAGGCTGGCTCGATCGCTACCTCGACGCCTTTGTGGCGCATGCCCCTTCGAGGCTGCCGCTGATCAAGGGCGTCACGTTCACGGAGAACGGACAGCGCCTCGAGCCGGGCGACGGCACGTGGCGCACCGTCACGGCCAAGGGCGGCTACGCGCTGAAGATCGCAGACGTTGAACGGAGCCAGGCGGTACTGATGGGTACGATTCGCGAGGCCGGTACGCCGACGATCTTCGTACTGCGCCTCGGCATCGCGGGCCAGCAGATCGCCGAGATCGAGACGTTGGTGATCCGCAATCAGATGGCGGCCGACAACCTCGACACGATTGCGCGCCCGCGCGCGGCGTGGTCAGAGGACGTGGCGCCGGCCCGCCGCATGACGCGGGCGGATCTTGTCCGCATCGCCAACATGTATTTCTCCGGCATCGAGCGGAACGACGGTCAGGGTATCTATCCGATTTCCAAAAATTGCGCGCGTCTCGAAAATGGATCGGTGACAGCCGGCGACCCGGCGCGTGTGCTTGGCGACGGTGCCGTCGCTGCGGGTGGTCGTGGACGCACCGGCTGCCTCGAGCAGTTTCAGTCCGGCGTCTTCTATTACGTGACGCGCATCCGCGATCGACGCTTCGTCGCCGTCGATCCAGAGCGCGGACTCGCCTTCGCATTTGCGTTCTTCGACAACGCCTCCGGCGACACGCGGAACGGCACGCTCGCCGACGGACGGAAGGTCGTGTCCGGTCCGACGGTACCCTGGACCTGGCAGATCGCCGAAGTCTTCAAGATCGAGAACGGCGAGATCGGCCCGGTCGAGTCGGTGCTGCACCAGGTGCCGTATGGCATGGGGTCCGGCTGGAGCAGCTGGGAAGACGCCATGTCGAGCCGACCACGCGAGTAGTGCACGTAGAGTCTTCATGCGACATCGTGAGCAACACCGGAGTACGCGAATCGGCTGGCTGCGTGCGGCGGTGCTTGGCGCCAACGACGGCATCGTCTCGACGGCCAGCCTGGTCGTCGGCGTCGCCGCGGCGAATGCGGCCCGCAGCGACGTCCTGCTCGCTGGCGTGGCCGGACTGGTGGCCGGGGCGCTATCGATGGCCGCCGGCGAGTACGTGTCGGTGAGCTCACAGTCGGACACCGAGCGCGCGGACCTCGCGCGCGAACGGCACGAGCTGGCCACGGCGCCGGCCGCCGAAGAGGACGAGCTGACGCACATCTACATCGAGCGCGGTCTCGACTCGGCGCTGGCGCGGCAGGTCGCCCAACAGCTGACGGCCCATGACGCCTTGAAGGCCCACGCACGCGACGAGCTCGGACATGTCGAGGGGATGGCGGCGCGGCCCCTGCAAGCGGCGATCGCGTCCGCAGCGGCGTTCGCCAGCGGCGCCGCCCTGCCGATCATCACCGTCATCATGTCGCCCTCGTCCATGGTGACCCCGATCGTTGCGGTCGTGTCGCTCTTGTGCCTGGCGTTGCTCGGCGCGCTTGCCGCGAGAGCGGGAGGCGCTTCGATCGTTGTCGGCGCGGGCCGCGTCGCCTTCTGGGGCGCTCTCGCAATGGCCGTAACCGCGGTCGTGGGCCGGCTGGTCGGAACGGCCGTCTAGACCCGCCTCGTTTCTTCACACCGGCCCTGTTGGCCGTTGCGTGGATGACGGCAGCGGACGTCCGGTTGGCGTCTGCGCAGTCACGGCTGGAGATCATCGTCAACGGCATGTCGGTGCATCAGGAGCGCCTCGCGGACTGAGGCCGCCCGGCGATAATAGCGGCCTCACAGGAGGTCCGGCTGGAGCCGGACACTACGACAACATGACTCAGATTCGTCCTGCGTTGTTGCGTCCGGCGCTCGCGCTCATCCTCGTGTCGCTGGTCGTGGCTCCTGCCACGATGCAGGAGCTCGAAATTGCGACGTCGGTGTCGATGCTCGAAGGACCAGCCGTCGATCGGGATGGCAACGTCTTCTTCACCGACATCCTGATGCAGCGCATCCTGCGCTTCAGCAAGGACGGCAAGTTTTCCGTGTTCCGGGAAAAGAGCAACGTCGCCAATGGCCTCGTCTTCGATCTGCAAGGGCGGCTGATTGCGGCGGAAGGCGCCGCATCGCCGACGGCGGAGCGGAGCGGCATGGCGACCGGCGGCATCCCGCGCGTGACGCGGACGGATCTGAAGACCGGCAAGATCGAGATCCTTGCCGACAAATACAACGGCAAGCCCTTGTCCGGGCCGAATGACGTCACAATCGACGGTAAGGGCCGGCTGTACTTCACCGACTCGACCGCCGCGGCCGTCTATCGCATCGACGCGCCGGGACAGATTGTCCGCATCCTCGCCGCCCCGGACGTTCAGCGGCCGAACGGCATCCAGATCTCGCCTGATGATCGCGTGCTCTATCTCGTTGAAGCCAACGGTGCCCAGGGTGGCGCCCGGATGATCCGGGCCTACGACCTGCTGTCCGACGGCACGGTGAAGAACATGCGCGTGCTCTACAACTTCTACCCGGGCCGGAGTGCAGACGGCATGAGCATCGACACGCAGGGCAACCTGTACGCGGCCGCAGGTATGCACGCCACGCGCGGCACCGCGGAAACCCTGGATACGAAGTGCGGCGTCTACGTGATCTCGCCGCAGGGAAAGCTGTTGAAGTTCATTCCCGTGCCCGAGGACTACCTCACCAATACCGCATTCGGCGGGCCGGACATGAAAACGCTGTACATCACCGCCGGCAAGACGCTCTACAAGGTGCGCAACGACATCGCCGGTCTGCCGCGATGACTCAGCGCGCCTCGCGCGTTCCCCGTCGCGCGATCGAGACGTTATCCAGCCGCCATCGATCGCCATCGCCGCCAGCCGTGAAGCTGATCGCCGAGAACGGCGTGTCGGACACGATTCCGAAGAAGCTGTTATAGCCGCTGCCCGCGTAGGTGAAGATTTGCGTGAAGTCGAACGAGTGCCCGAGAACGTGCAACGTCGTGTGATCGTTGCTCTCCGGCGTATTGCCCTGACCGAATCCCTTACCGTCTACGGAGAAGACGTCGGCCGCCCACGCAACAATCGGTGGATCGAACCGCAGTTCCAGAGTTTTCGTCACCGGTCCGAGCGTTTCGAAACGCAGTTCCAGCCCCTGAATCGTCTCGTCATTCTTTCCCGTGGTCGATCCGGTTCCGGTGGTGCCGACGAAGACGCCCGTCGGGTGCTTCTGAGGCGCCGTGTTGCCCGCCTGCGGCGAATAGCCTCCGGTCTGCGAAAGGAACACGCTGAAATGCCCCACGGGCGTTGCCTTGTCAGCCGGTACGTCGATGTTCACGCCCTGGAAGTCGTCGGTCAGGATCACTCCCTTCAGCGTCGTGACCGCCGCCGTCCATTCGGCGCGGCCCACCTTGCCGCGTGAGGCGTCGTATGGCGTCCGGTTCTCGCCATCGATGAAGAGGGTCAGCCGCGCCGCGTGCAGCGTGGAAACCAGCGTGGCCAGCAGGCAGAGGACCAGAGCCGAGCGGAGTCTCATCGGCACTCTCCTCAGCGAGCCCGCTGGCGGTTCTTGAATTCGACGACGATGCTTTCGGCGAGGGCCTTACCGACGTTGGTCGGACCATGTGAGAGCGCGTCGCCGCAGAACACCTGCCCGGCCTTGCTCTGAGAAACCTGGCCGCTGCCTTCACGCAACGACGAATCGGTGATCTCGACCGCGCAATACGCCGGATGTGCATGCGCCGGAGCATTCTCACCCGGACCGATTTTCACGCGCAGCACCCGCACAATGTCATTCTCGAACTCCACGGTGTAATGTTTCGCATCCGCGGCGACGGCATCCGGCAACTTCTGCGCGGGAGTTCTTCCGGACAGTGACAGAAGCAGGGCAAGAAGTAACAGCGTCATTCGTCGGGTCATAGGCCTCTCAGTCGAACGGAAGCCGACACGATAGCATCGAACGCGCGGGACAGGTCACGCCGCCGGGTCGAGCCCCCACTCTCGCGCGAGCAGTTTGTACGAGCGCAGCCGCTCCTCTTTCCCATAGACCATCGTCGTCACCATCAGCTCGTCGGCCATCGTGTCCTCAGCCAGTTGGTGAAGAATCGCGGTGACGTGCGCGGGGGTGCCGATGAACTGGCGCTGGCGGTTGGCCTCGATGAGTGGACGGTCCTCAGGTCGAAATTCATAGCGCGCCGCTTCTTTCGGACTCGGAAATGGCCGCATGTCTCCACGATGCCGGCGTACCCACACGACGTCGCTGGACAGGGCGAGGTGCTGGGCCTCTTCGTTCGTTGGCGCGCAGATCACTGCCACGCCGAGAATCACGTGTGGCTGGGGGAACTGCGCGGAGGGCATGAACGAGTCGCGGTACGCACGAATAGCGGGCAACGGCGGCGCGGGGCTGAAGTGACGCGCGAAGCCGTATCCCACTCCCATCGAGCCAGCGAACGCCGCGGTCGCGCCACTCGACGCCAGTACCCAGACGGGAGGCAAGGGCACGCCTTCGGGCACGACGCGAACTGTCGCGAACGGGTGGCCGGCGGGGAACCCGCGGCGCGAGAGCGCGATCAACTCCTGAAGCTGCTGCGGAAACTGTTCGGCATCGAACGGATGCAGTGCTCGCGACGTCGCCGGATCGGTGCCGGGTGCGCGCCCGACGCCGAGGTCGATTCGGTCTGGATGGAGCGCCGCCAGGGTGTGGAAGTTCTCGGCGACACGGAGTGGCGCGTGATTCGGCAGCATGATGCCGCCTGAGCCGACTCGAATGGACGATGTGGCGGCGGCGACGTGTGCGATCAGAATCTCTGGCGCGGAGCACGCGATGTTCGGCATGCCGTGATGCTCGGCGAACCAGAAGCGGTGGTAGCCGAGACGCTCGCAGAGCTGTGCAAGGTCGACCGCGTCGCGCAGGGCCTCGCCCGCCGTCGAGCCTTCGCTGACTGGCGCAAGATCGAGAACTGACAGCGGAATCATTCAGGGGAATGGCGGTGAGGCAGGGATTCGAATTCTAGAATCAGAGTGGCTGATGGCGTGGATTTCTGGCGAGAACATGTCTGTCCATCGGCGACTTCCGGTGATTAGGTCTTTCCACTCAAATTCCCGGGCAACCGCTCGAATCCGCCCCAGTTTTGGCAATTTTCTGGCAACGACCTTGGCTCGTTGCGCGCAACGTCCAGCGCAGCGATTCCATCGCTCTCGGCCAACATGTCCATGCGTGTGGCTCTCCGGTCTTAACGGCCTGCCGTCAGGTGCAGCTGCATGTTAGGCCGCGGGCGCTCCGAAGTTAAGCCAATCACCATCGGGCATGCGTACCTGAAACTCTCGTTGACCATATGGCATGTTCTTTAAAGGCTCCACGCGACCAGGAGGCAGATTGGCGAGTGCGGGACCGAGCTTGGCATGCACGGCGTCAATATCCGCGACATCTATATAGACCGTCACCCGGGGCTTGCCATCGGCTTGGAGTCTACGTGAGGGCTCCTCCAAAAGGCGTAGACCGCAACCCGCGAGATCGATATAAGCGTAGTTGGTGTGGCGAGCTCTTAGCTCGAAGGTGAGCAGGTCACAGAAGAACGTGAGCGCCTCCTGCATGTCTGGCACATGCAGGAACGGAGTGATTTGCAAGATCTTCTGCATGCTTCACCTCGGCGATTATCTCATCGCGGCCTAACATGTTGCCGCTCAGCCGCGGCGCTCGTCGGCTGCAGCGGACGGTCAGGCAGCGCCGGAATTGTCCGCGGCCCCCGAGTATTAGGGCGCGTATCCGCGACGCTTGGGAGCTTTTTTCCCACGTCGGCGCAACTCCTTCAACACCGTTGGCGGGATCTCTCGACACCCACAGGCCTTCGCATGGGCGACGTGCCAGTGGACCCGCTGGCTCAGGGTGGAGCCCATCGGCATGACATGCTGTTTGTGCCAGTTGGCGTTTATCAACGGTGAGCTCCCGAAAACGGCCAGTTCAGAACGGGGCGGCCTAACGGCTCTTTGCGATGAGCCGCAAACGGCGCGTCGCCGCCTCTCGTGACGGACGAAACCAAGCCGCGCCGTTTTGTCGCCTCCATCGCAGTGTTAGGCGACGGGCGAACGCCGTGTGCGGACAGTGGTTCACGCTCGATGATTGCCGAAAAACAGACCATAACCGTCAATGTCCTTGATCACGAAACCCCTGAGGCCATCGCCGCGTCTGTCCGTTAGGGGCACTGAGAACAGAACGCCATGCGACGCGAACTCCGCCGCCAACGCGTCCGGATCGGGAACCTCAAGGTAAGCATCCCAACTAAATGCCGGCTCACGGCCAAAGTTCGGGACCGGGTCGACGTGGACCTCTTTACCGTCGACGATCTCACCGAGTGCCTTGAACCAAATCACCGCGCCATCGCGGCGCACAATGCCGAAAAACTCATCCTCAGGGGATGGGCCTCGGAAGGTAACTTCAAAACCCAGCTTATCGCGATAGAACGAGAGCGTCGCGGGGACGTTAGCGACGATAAAGAAAGGTGTGATGCCGGAGATCGTGGGTGTCATTTCATGATGCTCCAGTGGGATCCGATTCTCGCACGACTGATGCGATGTCGTATGACGCGTCGCCGAGGCGACAATCGTCGTGAGAAACGCGTGTCAGCGGGCGAGCTCAATCGTGAACTGACGGCACTTAAACGGATGTTCAACCTCGCGCGGCAGGCCGGCAAACTCTTGTAGGCGCGCATATCCCGATGCTCAAGGAGCACAACGTCCGAACTGGCTTCTTCGAGCGCGAACAGTTCGAGAGCACGCGCTCGCACTTGCATGATTACGCGCGGCCGATCGTTACATTCGCCTATGTCACAGGCTGGAGAATCCCAAGTGAAGTGCTACAGCTTCAGTGGCGACACATCGATGTCGATGCGGGTGAGATTCGGTTGGATCCGGGCAGAACCAAGAACGACCAAGGTCGTGTTTGTCCATTCACGTGTGAGAGCTTCGCGCACTGTTGGAGACGCAGCGCGACTTGAGAGATCACACTTCGTGAACAAGGAACGCTTTGCCCGTGGGTCTTCCATCACAATGGTCATCGCGTGAGAACGCTTCGGTGATCTTGGGACCTGGCGTGCCGCCGTGCCGGGTGTCCAGAGCGTCTACTGCACGACCTTCGTCGTACTGCTGTTCGGAGTCTGGTGCGAGCGGGAGTGCCCGAGCGCGTCGCGATGCAGATAACCGGCCACAAGACGCACTCAGTATTCGGACGCTACAACACGTCAGCAGCGGTGACCTTCGCTCGGCCGCACATAAGCTGGACGAATTGGTTCCGTTGGGTGTGACGGGGACAATTCCGGGGACAGCGAGGCGGCGACCGCAGAAGGCCGGCCAAAGAAGATCCCGGTAAGTTGTTGTGGCGGTGAGGCAGGGATTCGAACCCTGGGTAGGACTTTAAAGGCCCTACAACGGTTTAGCAAACCGCCGCCTTCAGCCGCTCGGCCACCTCACCCTTCGAGTCGCTCCCGGCGCTACGTTGTCGCTCGCTCAAGGCAAGCCCGCGGCGCGCCGGAACAGGCAGATCGTCAGTATACGGCAGCCCCGTATCACCCACCTGAAAAACAGGGAAGGTCCAGTTCCTCGTCCGTGTGTGTCGGCGTGGCCTGGCGATCAACGAGGATCCGGAACGGACGACTCTCTCCGAACCCGGACTCCTTCGCGAGCGTGTAACGACGGTCGAGGTACTGCTTCAGGATCGGATATACATTCTCGAGTTCGCCGACAGCATAGACCGGCAGAACCACCACCGGCACGCGCTCGCGCTGCAGCCGCGAGACGATGAGCTCCTGGTCTTGCGCTGACGCGGCGAGGTTGGCGTGATAGACCGCGTTCCCTCCGCCGATGCGCCGGTCGGCATAGAAGTACACCTCCGGGTGGTAGCCGAGCACGATCAATCGATCGCCGGGCGCCGTGCAGCGATTGATGTAGCGCGTCAGCGCGCGCAGGCCGGTGCTGCCGACCGGCGCGAACTGCTCCAACGGATCGCGACGCAGATTCACGACTGCGCCTTTCAACCGGCGCGCGGTATGAACTGGCGTGGAAAACATTTCCGTCGCGGTGAGCTGGTTGATCGAACCGGCATAGACGTCAACGGCCATCCAGATCGAAAGCAGGGCCACGGCCGATCCCGCCATTCGCACAATAGCGGTTGTGCGAATAGGACGCTCGAACAGTCCGAGCCATGGTCCTCGCAGCAGCCACGCCCACAGCAGCGCACCCGGGACGATCACGTCTGCAAGACGCGAATCGAGGTTGTCGCGGATCAGGAACGCGTTGAACAGCACGCTCAAGACGATTGCGGCGAGTACCTTCGCCGCTTCGCCTTCGGCGTTCCTGCGTCTCATCGCTCGAACGACCAGAACGGCAGCCGCGACGAAAGGAGTGAAGAACAGCGCGTCGTACAGCCAGATCGCGCCATTCACCTTATTGAGCAGCGGCGACTCAAAAACCGGGATATGCAGCCACCGGCGCAGCACGGACCACGGAGGATCGCGAAGCACATGCCCCTGATCGTCGACGTTGGTCACGTCCGCGACACCGGGGTCGGCCTTCAGGCGCCTCAAAGTCTCCGGTGAATGATCGGTGAGCACGTACACTCGCGCCGCGCCCTCGTCGATGGGTCGTGCCAGCCGCAATGCGTACTGTCGCTCGATGGCCGCTTGCCGGGCCGCGGTCACGTCCGTCGAAAACCTGACGATGGCTTCCGGGCCGGAGGGCCGGAGGTAGGCGAGCGGTCGCTCGTCGGGCACGGTCGGTAAACGCAGCGAGACGATATCCTCGCCCTGCAGCAGTCGCGTCAGCCGCCCGGTACCTGGTCCGCTGGCGACGCCGCCGCCCATCACGACAAGAAACAGCACGAACGGGGCACACAACAGCACGACCCCACTGATGAAGACAGCGGCGTCGATGGCCAGCTGGCGCCACCGGCCGAAATCACGCGCGATGATTCCGACACACACCGCGCCGCCGACCCACACGCCATGATCGAATCGGAAATAGAACGACAGTGCCGTGGCCAGACACATCGCTGCCAGACTCGACCGTGCAGGCGTGTCGATGAAGCGCCACACCGCCAGCAGTGCGATCGCGGGAATCAGGACCTTCGGATAGGAGTAGAGCCGTGGCAGTGAGGCCGCCGTGAATGACGCGGCGAGCGTCCCGAGCGCCAGGCTGTTCGTCAGTCGCACGCCGGCGACAAACACCAGTGCGGTCCCGAGCGACATCAGGCCGACGGACAGAACGGCCTCCGCCAGCAGCTGATGCCCGAACAGCCACAGTCCCGCCGCCGACAGATAGTATTGAAGCGGGCGGGTGGGGTCGAAGAAGTCCACGCCAGGAACGGCGCCATCGACGATCTCTGCGCCGAGGGAGAGGAATTCGAAGTGGTCGTTGTGAAACGAGAGGTCGAGGAAGCGATACAGGAACGACCCGGCGAATATCACGAGCGCTCCAGCCCAGACGATCCGCCGTCGCGCTGCCACGCGGACGATGATAGCAGCGGCTGAATCATGCCTCCGGCTTTCGACGCAGTCCTTCTGATCTCATTCGGCGGTCCGCAGGGAATCGACGACATTCGTCCGTTCCTTGCCAACGTGCTGCGCGGCCGCCGCGTCCCACCGGAGCGCGTCGAAGAGGTCGCGCATCATTACGAGCTGTTCAAAGGCGTCTCACCCATCACGGACATCACGAAGCGCCAGGCGGCCGGGCTGGCCGCTCGTCTCGCGCTCGCGGGACATCCGCTGCCGGTGTATGTCGGCATGCGGAACTGGCACCCGTTCCTGGCGGACACATTTCGCGAGATGCGCGTCGCTGGGGTGAGGCGCGTCATCGGATTCATTACCGCGGCGCAGCACTCGTACTCGAGCTGCGAGCAGTACCGTGAGAACGTGACGGAGGCCCGCGCCGCGATCCGCGCCGATGGTTCCGACATCGACGTGACGTATGTGGGGAGCTGGTTCGACCATCCGCTTTTTATCGGCGCCAACGCGGCGCACGTGCGCGACGCGCTGCGGAGGCTCCCGGAAGGCGTCAGGTCATCGGCGCGGCTGATCTGCACCGCGCACAGCATTCCGGTGTCGATGGCTGATCGTTCGCGATACCGCGAGCAGCTGGAAGACACCGCCCGTCTGGTTGCGCGTGACGCGGGCATGCAAGATTGGGCGCTCGTCTATCAGAGCCGCAGCGGCCGGCCGCAGGATCCATGGCTGGAGCCTGACGTGTGCGAGTACCTGCGCGTTGAGCGCAAGAAGGGACTGGCGGCGGCGGTTATTGCGCCGGTCGGATTCGTGTGCGATCACATCGAAGTGCTCTACGACCTCGACACGGAGGCGGCGCAGGTGTGTCGCGAGATCGATCTGCCCATGGCCCGCGCCGAGGCGGTCAACGACGATCCGCGGTTCCTCGACATGATGGCGGACGTGGTGCTGAAGACGGTCAGTCGATATCGGGGAGGTAGGGCCTTACCGGTTCGTCCCCCCGTGTGAGCTCCCAGGTGCGCAGGATTTTCCGACACGTGCAGAACCGTCCAAGGTGACAGGCCGCAATCGCGGTGGCCTCGAACTCCATGGGCTCAACCGACGGCGGCTGCGCCCCGTGGCCGACCGTGATGTGCGGAGTGAACGCGCCGAAGCTGGCGTGCTGCCGAAAGCCACTGACCCAGTGCACGTCGGCGATGCGCCCGCCGCCATCCAGAAATGCGTGTGCATCGGCGCTGGTGCGCTCCAGGGCCTTCAGCGCTGTCATCAGCCGCTCGTGCAGATCGAGAAGCGCCGGCGTCCGCTCGATCGCCATCCACAAGGTGCGGCCGCTCTGCCCGCCGCCGGTGATCGTGAGGTGCAGGGGCAACAGTTCTTCCAACAACTCATCGATCTCCGCGTAAGCGCCATCGAGCTCTTCGTACCTGATGACGTGCTGTGTCAGCGTGATGTGCGGCAGATGCGTGGCATCAAGCACCAGACGCTCCGAGCCATCGCGCGGAAGCGCAGCGCTGCAGGCGATTGCCCGCGCCATGACATCGGGCGGTGGCAGGATCGCGACACCGAGGGCGACGAGCTTTGTCACGGCCTGCATGCTAGCATCCGGCCATGGCACGGACCTGCGCCATCGCGACGCTGCTGGCGTTCTGTGTGTCCTCGGCGCTGCACGGGCAGTCCGCGATTTCCTACCGCCTGACATTCGCCGACCGCGCGCATCACCTCATGCAGGTGGAAGCCGTTTTCACCGACGTTCCCGCCGGTCCGCTGCAGCTGCGAATGAGCCGCAGCTCTCCCGGCCGATACGCGCTTCACGAGTTCGCGAAGAACGTCCACGGCGTTGGAGCGACGGATGGCGGCGGTCGGCCGCTCACCGTCACCCATCCGAGCCCGCAGCAGTGGGATGTCAGCGGGCACTCGGGTGAAGTGCGCGTGTCGTACCGGGTCTTCGGCGATTGGGTGGACGGCACCTATCTCGCAATCGACAACGCGCACGCGCATATCAATATGCCGGCCGGGATCATGTGGGCCCGCGGCTTCGACGCGCGGCCAATCAGCGTCCGATTCGAGCCGCCGCCTGGCGCGTCCTGGCGCGTCGCGACGCAGTTGCTGTCCGGCCGCGATTCACTGACGTTTACGGCGCCCAATCTGCAGTATCTGATGGACAGCCCGGCCGAGTTCAGCGCGTTCGCCCTGCGGACATTTACGGTCTCCGATCAAGGGCGAACTCCCGTCTTCCGAGTGGCGGTCCACCACACGGGCACTGACGCCGATCTCGACTCTCTGGTCCGCGACGTCGAGACGGTCGTGCGCGAAGCCCGTTATGTGTACGGCGAGTTTCCGGCGTTCGACGCGAACACCTATACGTTCATCGCCGACTACCTGCCCGGTAACGACGCCGACGCCATGGAGCACCGCAACAGCACGATGATGACGTCACCGCGTCCGGTCGGCAGCGACCGGATGGAGCACCTCGCATCGGTGTCCCACGAGTTCTGTCACGCATGGAACGTCGAGCGCATCCGGCCGGCGTCACTCGAGCCGTTCAACTTCGACGACGTGAATATGTCGGGGGAATTGTGGCTGGCCGAGGGTTTTTGCAATTACTACGGCTCGCTGGTCCTCCGCCGCAGTGGCTTGCTGAACGTGTCCGAGTACGTTCGTGACATCGGCGCCGCGATTGTCACGGTCATATCGGCGCCGGGTCGACAGGTGCGCTCTGCTGTCGAAATGAGCCAGATGGCGCCGTTCGTCGACGGGGCCAGGTTCAACGATCGCTCCGATCTCGCGAGTACGTATATCTCGTATTACACGTGGGGGGAGGCACTCGGTGCCGCCCTCGACCTCACTCTCGATACCTACATGCGTGCGCTGTGGGAGAAATTCGGTCGCTCCGCCGCGCGCCGACCTGGCTACGTCGAATCGCCGTACACGCTCGCAGACTTGAAAGCGACGTTGGCAGACGTGTCTGGGGACGCCACGTTTGCCACGCAGTTTTTTGCCCGTTACATCGAGGGCCATGATGTTGTCGATTACGCGGGCCTGTTGTCTCGCGCTGGTCTGCTGCTGCGGTCGCGGCCGGCGACCCCGAAACCAGGTCCCGGCTCTGACCTGGAAGTCGTGCTGGCTGAGTCGGCCGGTCAGCCGCTGACGGATGCGCAGCGCCGCTTCCGCGACGCATGGCTCAGCTCGGGCGCGCGGAACATCTTTTGATCCAGCAGGTCCACGGCTAAGGTTTGAAGATGAACTTCGGATCGTTTCTTCGCGCATTCGACACGGTGGCTGCTGTTCGCGACGCCGCGCGGCGCCTCAAGACGGCGGGGCCATCTCAACCGTCACAATCAGAGGCCGCTCTGTCGCCTGCGAATTCGCTGCATGGCCCGATCGAGGCCCGCCTCACCGGCGTCGTCATTGCGGCGCTGAAGGAGGCATTCGATCGGGATCGCGCGCGGCTGGATCTTGAACGCGCGCAGCTGGACGAGCAACGTCGTCGAGCCGACGAAGCGTTGCGCGCTGAGCTCCGTCGTCAGGCCGTGGATCGTGAGGTCGGACGTCTCCGCTTGATCGCCGGCACCGCGCTCGTCGGTTGGATCGCGGCGGTGGCGTTCGCGTTGACGCGGCTGGGGGGCATGTCGCCGGTGTCGCGAGCGGTGAGTGCTGCCGGATGGCTGTCGCTGCTGGCCGCGATCGCGGTCGCGTTCATCGTGCAGGGGCGGATCGGCGCGGCGGCGACCGGATCGTCGTCGTCCGTGGGGGACAGCCGTTCTGGCGATGCGGCGCTCGGGCTGTTGATTGTGGGGCTGGCGTGCGCGGGAATCGCGCTGCTGTTGTGAGAGTCAGCCCGGCGCCCTGGAGATGATCGTAACGTCACCGACTATGACGAGCGGCGTTTCGTCGCTGAACGGCGACGCGCCGGCGTCTTCTTCATAGCGGTCTTCGTTTCCCGCGCGGTGCTGCGATCCGCACTCGCGCGAGCGGCGGCTGTCTGCGCCGCACGTTTCGACTTCGGTTTCTGACCCGTGCCTGTGCGCTCACGTCCGGATACGTGACCGTTCCCCCGAACGGTATCGGATGACGGGAGCGTCAGGCGGCGCGCGGCATCGAGCTGCCGCTGCAGCGATCCGATCATGCGGCCGAGGGACTCCGCAGATCGGATCAGCAGCGAATCGTCCATCGCGTGATGTCCGCGCGCGGGAAGTCTCTTTCGTTGCCTGGCCATTCCAAGCTCCTCCTCCCGGGCTGTTGCCCTCGGTCAGAGGTTCAGCAAGGCGCGCGCCAAGAAAGAACCTGGGCTTTTGGGTTCCGATAGAATGCGCGAAATGGTCGCGAAGATCGTCATCGCGCTGGCGTTCGTCGGTCTTGTGTCGCCGACGTCGGCGCAGACCGCACGCGGCGCACGTGCAGACCCGATTCGCTACATCGTGAGCTTTCCAGCTCCAGAGACCCATTACATCGAAGTCGCGGCCACTGTTCCCACCGGTGGCCGACCGGACATCGAATTGATGATGGCGGTCTGGACTCCAGGGTCTTACCTGATCCGTGAGTATCAGCGAAACGTCGAACGCATAACGGCGACGGCATCGGGGCGATTGCTGCCGATCGAAAAATCCGCAAAGAACCGCTGGCGCGTCGCCACCCGTGGCGCGCCGACCGTGACGGTGTCATACGGGGTGTTCGCGCACGAGCTGTCGGTGCGCGCGAACTGGGTGGAGTCACGCTTCGCGCTGATCAACGGCGCGCCGACGTTCATGACGCTGGCAGACGGCGTGGTGCGCCCGCATGAAGTCACGGTCGATTTGCCAGCCGCGTGGGCGCGTTCGATGACCGCGATGCGCGCGCTCTCCGGGGCGAATCAGTACGTGGCGCCGGACTTCGATACGCTCGTCGACTCTCCAATCCTTGCCGGCAATCCTACCGTCCTCGAATTCACGGTCGATGGCAAGCGTCACTATCTGGTGAACGAGGGTCAGACGGCGGAGTTCGATGACGCGCGGGCGGTCAAGGATTTTGAGGCGATCGTCCGCGAGCAGCGTCGCTTCTGGGGACAGCTGCCGTACGACAAGTACCTGGTGCTGAACGTCGTCATGCCGAACCGCGGTGGCGGGCTCGAGCACAAGAACTCGACCGTCATCATCGCCGCCGCTGGCGCCACGACGTCGCGGAACGCGTACGCGCGGTGGCTGACTGACCTGACGCACGAAGTCTTTCACGCGTGGAACGGCAAGCGTCTCCGGCCGGTGGAACTCGGCCCGTTCGACTACGAACGCGAGGCGACAACGAGAAGCCTCTGGGTGGTCGAAGGCCTCTCGGACTACTACGGGGATCTGCTTGCACTTCGCGCGGGGCTTTTGACGAGAGAGGAATTTCTCGGCAGTCTCTCGGCGACGATCGCCGATGTGGAATCGACGCCGGGACGGCTGCTCCAGTCGATCGAAACGGCATCGTACGACGCGTGGATTCGGTACTATCGGCCCGACGAAAACTCGCCGAATGTCAGCATCAGCTATTACGCCAAAGGTCAGCTCCTCGGCTTTCTGCTCGATGCCAGGATTCGCCGGCTCACGAATGGCGCCCGCAGTCTCGATGACGTGATGCGGACAGCGTATGCGAGATACTCGGGCGCTCGCGGGTTTACACCGGACCAGTTCCGGGAAGTTGCGGAACAGATCGCCGGCACGTCGCTGGCCGACTTCTGGAATGCGTGGGTGAAGAGCACTGCGACCCTCGCGTACTCCGATGCGTTGACGACGTTTGGGCTCCGATTCGGTGGTGGTTCCAACAGCAGCCGCGCGTCGCTCGATGTCACGACGAGCAACGGTCTTCTACCTGATGACGAGATCCTCGCGATCAACGAACGGAGAGTGACGGCGGATCAATTGCGTCGCGGGCTCGACGAGTATGCGCCGGGTGAACGTGTCTCGGTTCTCATCGCGCGCCAGGGACAGCTGCAGCGAATCGATCTGGTGCTTGGCAGCGAGCCGCCGAGCGTATGGGAAATCGAGGTGGACCCCGCTGCTATTGACGCACAGCGGACGCAGCTGACGGCGTGGCTGCGGGGGTCATGATTCTGGGCGTACGAAGCCAACCGTGCACCTTTCCCGCGCGTCTGAGCGTATAACCTTAGGGTCCGCGGGACGTTCAACCTGGATGAGACGCATTCTCGCAGCACTTGTGTCAGCGCTCGTCACGTGCGGGACAGCCCGCGCGCAGACGACTGGTGCCACTACGAATGTCGCGAAATCTGTGCACGCCCACGTGGTCACGGGCCCGGTCGCCGAGACCGACTGGCAAAAAGCCGAGCTGCTGACGGCCTTTGTTCAACGCGAGCCGAGCGAGGGCACCCCGGCGACGTACGAGACGGAGGCGCGTGTCATTGCTGACGGCGCCGCGCTTCACGTAGTGGTCGATGCGAAGGATCCTGACCCGGACAAGATCGTCGGGTATCTGACGCGACGCGACGAAGACTCACAGTCCGACTGGATTCACCTCTTTATCGACTCCTATCACGACCGGCGGACGGGCTACCAGTTTGCCGTCAACGCCGCCGGTGTGAAGCGGGACTCCTATTGGTACAACGACGACAACAACGACGACAGCTGGGACGCCGTGTGGGACGCGAACGTCAGCCGGACGCCGTCGGGATGGCGCGCGGAATTCCGTATTCCGTATTCCCAGCTCCGGTTCAGCAGCGGTTCGGACGGCAAGGTCGGATTCGCCGTGCTTCGCTATGTTCCGCGCCTTAACGAGACCTCGTCCTGGCCTCTTATCGCACGTAGCCGCAACGGTCTCATCTCGCAGCTTGCCGAACTCGATGACGTCTCGCCGTCGGGTTCCACGAAGCGGCTCGAGCTCTCTCCATATTCGGTCGCCACAACGGTCACGCAACCGGCAGAGACGGGCAATCCGCTCCGCAAGACGTTCAACCCCAATGTCACCGTCGGGCTGGACCTGAAATACGCGGTGACGCCTGCGCTGTCGTTGACGGCCACGGTCAATCCCGATTTCGGTCAGGTAGAAGCCGACCCAGCCGTCGTGAATCTCAGTGCCTTCGAGACGTTCTTCCAGGAGCGACGTCCGTTCTTCATCGAGGGATCCGGTACCTACCGGTGGGACTGCAACGACGACTGCATTCTCTTTTACTCCCGCCGTATCGGCCGCCAGCCGCGCGGGTCACCTTCGCTCGGCGTTGGCGAGTACTCCGATCAGCCGGTCCAAACCACAATCGTTGGCGCCGCGAAGCTGACCGGGCGGGTCGGCAAGTTTTCGGTCGGCTCTCTTGTCGCCGCCACGCAGGAGGAATTTGCGGACGTGGCATTCGGCAGCGATCGCCGCCGTGAGGTCGTGGAGCCTGGAGCGTTCTTCTCGGTGTCGCGCGTGCGACGTGAGTTCGCTGATCAGTCCTCGCTCGGTCTGATCATGACGACCACCAGTCGCAAGCTCAGCGACCCGGTGTCGTTCATTCCGGATACCGCCGTGACCGGCGGCACGGACTACGACTGGCGCATTGGCCGTCGTTTCAGCCTGAACGGCTACTGGGCCGGCAGCACCGTGCGCGGGAACGAGAGCGCGATCTCGCGTCTGCAGCTGAGCAACGTTCACTCCTATCAGCGGCCCGACGCGGAGCACGTCGAATTCGATCCGGCCGCCACGTCGTTGAACGGGCACGCCGGCGCGGTGAACTTCAGCAAGATCAGCGGCGAGCGGACCCGGTTCAACTTCACCGGCATGTACAAGACGCCGGGTTTCGACGTCAACGATCTCGGATTCCTCCAGCGGGCTGATGTGATCAGCGCATTCGCGTGGCTGCAGATGCGGTGGGAGAAGCCGGGTCGCTTCGTGCGGACCAAGAACATCAACTTCAATCACTGGCAGTCACACAATTTCGACGGCGACCGAATCAGCTTTGGCGGGAACATCAACTCGCACTGGTCGTTCCAGAACAACTGGAACACCGGCTTCGGCGTCAACGTCAACGCGCGCAATATCGATGACCGCTTCACCCGCGGCGGGCCGAGCGCATACACCAATAACGGTGGTGGCTACTGGCACTATCTGAGCACCGACAGCCGCAAGCGTGTGCGGTTCGGGCTGGACGACAACTTTTACTCAGACGGGCACGGCCACAGTTGGGGCCTGGGACCCAGCGTCACGGTGAAGCCAACCGCGGCGCTGTCCACGGAATTCGGCATCTCGATGAACAAGAACATCGAGGACTCGCAATGGGTGGGAGCCGTCAACCGCGACGATGGGACGCACTACGTCTTCGGCCACCTCAATCAGACGACGACCTCGATGACGACCCGCGTCAACTACACATTGACGCCGACCCTCTCGCTGCAGATCTACGCGCAGCCGTTCATCTCGGCGGGCGATTACGAGAACTTCCGCGAGCTGGTCAACGGCCGGGCGCTGCGCTACGAGAATCGGTACGCACCGATCGCCTACGGCGGCAACCCGGATTTCCGCTTCCTCTCGTTCCGCACGACGAACGTCATGCGCTGGGAATTCAAGCCCGGCTCGACGCTGTTTGTCGTCTGGCAGCAGGGGCGCGAACAGTTTGCTCCGGACGGCACCTTCCGCTTCGGCCGCGACTACGCCGATGTGTTCTCGACGCCCTCAACCAACACGATCCTCGTCAAGCTCGCCTACTGGCTGAACCCGTGAGTCGGTTGGTCGTTGGATAGTGAGATCGTTCGTAGCCGCGAACACTCAACTAGCCAACGAGCCAACTGGTTTCAGAGCGCTATACTGCGGGCGTGCCGTTCGACCCGGAGTACGTGTCGCAAGTCCTCAACGACAACTTCGAGGACGCCAAGACTCTGTTCCTCGGGCCGCTGATGGCCATCCACTATGCGCACCTGGTGATGCTGGCCGACCGCGGCATCATCACTCCAGGTGATGCGCAGACGCTGCGCGGGGCGCTCGACCGCATCTCGCTATCCGACATCCGGCGCACGCCATACGACGGTTCCTGCGAGGACCTGTTCTTCTTCGTCGAGCGTCTGCTCGTCGACGCGTGCGGAGCGGAAACGGCCGGCCGGCTGCACACCGCTCGCAGCCGCAACGACGTCGACATGACGATGTACCGGATGCGACTGCGCGAGCATCTGCTGATGCTCTGTGCGGCGGCGTTCGAACTACGTGGAACCTTGTGCGACATTGCCGAGCGTCATCGCGAGACGATCTTTGCGGCGCACACGCACACCCAACCGGCACAGCCGACCACCGTCGCCCACTATCTGCTCGCGGTGATCGAGCAGCTCGAGCGCGACACCAGGCGGCTGCGGGCCGCCTACGACACGACCAATCGCAGTCCGCTCGGCGCCTGCGCGATTACCGGAAGCGGTTTTCCGATCGATCGTGAGCTGACGGCGACGCTGCTCGGGTTCGACGGGGCAACGGGCAACACCTACGGCAGCATCGCGACCGTGGACTACCTGCTGGAAAGCGTCGCCGCGGCGCAGGTGCTGCTCGTCGGGCTCGGCCGCGTCGTCCAGGACCTGCTGCTCTGGTGCACCGTGGAGTTCGGTTATCTGCGGCTTGCGGATGGGTTCGTGCAGGCGAGCAGCATCATGCCGCAGAAGCGCAATCCGGTGGCGCTCGAACACGCGCGCGCGATTGCAAGCAAGGCGGCGGGCCAGGCCGCCGCGATTGTCGCGGTCGTCCATAACACGCCGTTCGGCGACATCGTCGATACCGAGGACGATCTGCAGCCGCTGGTGGCGTCGGCGTTCCGCGATGCGGTGCGGGCGGTGACGCTCGTGGCGGCGGCGTTGCGCGGCGCTGAACTCAACGTCGCACGCCTCGAGGCGCGAGCCGCGGAAGGTGGCACCACGCTGACGGAACTGGCGGATCACCTGGCGCGCACGCATCGCGTCCCGTTTACGACTGCGCACGCGATCGCCGCGCGGCTGCAGCAGGCCAAGCGTGAACGACCGGATGCGCCGCTCGGTGCGATGTTGTCATCGGTGTCCGGCGATCTACTGGGTGTGCCGTTGCAATACTCGGACGCGCAGATCGCCGAGATCATGAGCCCCCGGCACTTTGTGGAGGTCCGGACGACGACGGGTGGCCCGGCGCCGGCAGAGACGGCGCGGGGGCTTCAGGCTTCCCGCGCACAGCTGACAATCGATGGCAGATGGCTGGACGAGAGGCGCAGTGCCATCGCCCGCGCGGCCGAGCAGCTGAAAACGCGGAGCGGCGCCCTTTGAAGATCCGGTCCGCCTACGTCCGCGTGCTCGTCACCTGGGTCGCCGTGCTCGCAGCGCTCTATCTTCTCCAGGAAGCGTTTTCCTGATGCACCCGATTGACTGGGTGGTCATCGGCGTCTATCTCACCTGGATGATCTGGGACGGGTTGCGCATGACCAAGCGCAGCCACGAGCTCGAGGGGTACTTTCTCGGGGCGCGCAGCCTGCCGTGGTGGGCTGTCGGTCTGTCGGTGATGGCTACGCAGTTGAGCGCCATCACGATGATCGGCACCACCGGCCAGGGATATGCCGATGGCATGCGCTTTCTGCAGTTCTATTACGCGCTGCCGCTCGCGATGATCGTCCTGTCGATGACGCTCGTGCCGTTCTTTCACCGCGCGAAGATCTACACGGCCTACGAGTATCTCGAGCAGCGATTCGACGCGAAGACGCGCGCGCTGACCAGTTTCCTGTTCCTGGTCTCGCGCAGCATGTCGCTGGGAGTGGTGATCTCCGCACCTGCCGTGGTGCTGGCCGTCGTCCTCGGTCTCAACGTGACCACGACGGCGCTGCTGATCGCGCTGCCAACCGCGGTGTATACGATGTTCGGCGGCGTTCAGGCAGTGACCTGGACCGACGTGAAGCAGATGGTTCTCATCGTCGGCGGCCTCATTGCGGCAGTCGTGGTGCTGATTATGAACCTGCCGCAGGACGTCGGCGTACTGCAGGCGCTGAAGATCGCCGGATCGACCGGCCGCATGCAGACGTTCGACTTCTCGTTCGACCTCACAAATCAGTACACGTTCTGGTCGGGGACCATTGCCGCGTTCTTTCTCTTCTGCTCGTACTTCGGTACGGATCAGAGTCAGGTGCAGCGATATCTGACGACGAAATCGGTCGTCGAGGCTCAAGACTCGCTGCTGATGAGCGCCTACTGGAAGATTCCGTTGCAGGCGCTGGTGCTCCTCGTCGGCGTGCTGATGTTCGTCTTCTACGTGTTCACCCCGTCGCCGATGCTCTTCAACAAAGTGCACGAGCGCGAGATGGTCGAGGGACCACGTGCGGCGGAGTACAGGGCGCTCGAACGTCAGTTCGAGGAAGTCTCCGCCTCACGGGCATCGGCGGCCGCCGGCATCGCACGCGCGGAAACCGCGGGAGACGAGCCTCTGCGGGCAGCGGCCTCGCAGCAGTTCAAGATGCGGGAAGCGGAGGCACGCGAGGTGCGCCGCAAGGCACTGTCCCTTGTTCGCGAGGCCACCGGCGACGCCGCCTACAGTGACGTCAACTACGTGTTCCCGACGTTCATCGCCACACACATGCCGATCGGCATCGTCGGTCTCTTGATCGCCGCAATCTTTGCCGCGGCGATGTCGACGATCTCCGCAGAGCTGGCGGCGCTGTCGACTGCCACGGTCATCGACTTCTATCGCCGCTTTGTCAGGCCGGTTGCGGACGATCGGCATTACCTGCGTGTCTCCCGGGTCGCCACCGGGTTCTGGGGACTGTTCGCGACCGGCGTGGCGATCTGGGCGGCGGAGCTCGGGTCGCTCATCGAGGTTGTGAACCGCTTCGGGTCGTATTTCTACGGCTCCATTCTCGGCGTGTTCATCCTCGCGATCGGCTTTCGCCGTGCGACGCCGGCTGGTGCGTTCGTCGGTCTGGTCGCCGGCATGGTCTGCGTCGGCCTGGCCGCGCGGTTCACCGACGTCGCCTTCCTGTGGCACAACGTCACGGGCGCCGTCGCCGTGGTCATCGTCGGCCTGATCGTCAGTCTGTTCACGTCACCTCGACGTACGGCCTGACGGATGGCCCGCGTCGTCGTCATCCTCGTGCTGGCGCTGATTGTCGCGTGGCTGGTGGGTGACATGCTGCGCTCAGCGAGGAAACGAAGATGACGGAGGTCACGGGTGAAAGCTGCTCTTCGCGTTCTTCGCGGTTGAAATCAGATGATTCGCATCTTCGTCACCGGCGGCACGTTCGATAAGACCTACGACGAGATCCGCGGTGTGCTCTCGTTCGAGGATACGCACCTGTCGGAGATGCTCCGCCTCGGCCGCTCGCAAGTGGATGTGACCGTGCGGACACTGATGATGGTCGACAGCCTCGAGATGACGGATGCGGATCGCCAGCTTATTGTCCGGAACTGCGTGCAATCCTCCGAAGAGCGCATTGTCATCACTCACGGCACCGATACGATGGTCGAGACCGCGCGCGCACTGGCCGCCGGCGTGCAGCACAAGACGATCGTCATCACGGGCGCGATGATTCCCTACGCGTTCGGCAGCTCGGACGGGCTCTTCAACCTGGGAAGCGCGCTCTCGTTCGCGCAGGTGCTGCCGCCAGGCGTCTACATCGCCATGAACGGACAGCACTTCGCGTGGAACAAGGTGCGGAAGAACCGCGA
>Ga0310813_10000453_pt1 | contig 25982 bp, 21 predicted proteins | sample YN3metagenome_FD_203086 | JGI IMG/M metagenome (GOLD analysis project Ga0310813, IMG submission 203086) | Soil microbial communities from experimental microcosm in Duke University, North Carolina, United States - YN3 | ecosystem: Engineered > Artificial ecosystem > Soil microcosm > Unclassified...
CCGTCGGAGAAGAAGCCTGCCGGCGAGAAGAACGCGAAGCCGCAAACGACGGCTCAGGGAAAGTCGCCTGCGGCTGAGGCCAGGGCGCGCGCGGCGGAAACGAAATCGCCTGCGGCTGAAAACAAGTCGCCTGCGGCTCAGGGGACCCAACAGTGAACCGCCCGCAATACATCCTGCAGCCGGTCAACCCGTACTTCATCGCGTTCAGCCTCGCTGCCGCGTTCCTGCTGAACATCATGCCGTGGGGGCGCCTCGTCGGCGTACCCGATTTCGTCGCGCTGGTGCTGCTGTTCTGGAATGTGCATCAGCCACGCAAGGTCGGCATGGGCATCGCGTTCATGCTCGGTCTGCTGATGGACGTGCATAACGCAAGTCTGCTTGGCGAGCACGCGCTCGCCTACACGCTGCTGTCGTACGGCGCGATCACGATTCACCGCCGCGTGCTGTGGATGACGCTGCCGGTGCAGATTTTCGCGGTCATGCCGCTGCTGGTGGTCGCGCAGCTGGTGCCGTTCGTGATCCGTCTGTTGACCGGCGCCGCGTTTCCGGGCTGGGGTTATCTGGTCGACGGTTTCGTCGAGGCCGCGCTGTGGCCGGTGGCGAGCGTGCTGCTGCTGATGCCGCAGCGTCGCCCGGCCGACCCCGACGACACGCGGCCTATTTGATGCAGCAAGCGCCCGGCACCCGGGCCCAGGCTTAATTGCATGACCGAATTCAAAGACACCCAGCAACAGCTCACGAAATTCCGCCTGCGCGTCGCGGCGGCGGGGCTGTTCGTGTTCGTCTGCTTCGGGCTGATCGGCTTCCGGTTTCTGTTCCTGCAGGTCTGGCACTACAGCAAATACTCGCTGCAGGCCGACGAGAACCGCATTTCGGTGGCGCCGATCGTGCCGAACCGCGGCATCATCACCGACCGCAACGGCGTCGTGCTGGCGAAGAACTATTCGGCCTACACGCTCGAAATCACGCCGTCGAAGCTGAACGACACGCTCGACAACGTCATCGACAAGCTGGCGACCGTGATTCCGATCGACGCACGCGACCGGCGCCGCTTCAAGAAGCTGCAGGAAGACTCGAAGAACTTCGAGAGCCTGCCGATCCGCACCCGCCTGACCGACGACGAAGTGGCGCGCTTCACCGCGCAACGCTTCCGCTTTCCGGGCGTCGAGGTGCGCGCGCGGCTGTTCCGCCAGTACCCGCTCGGGCCCACCGCCGCGCACGTGATCGGCTATATCGGCCGGATCTCGCAGCGCGACCAGGAACGCATCGACGACGCCAGCGACCAGAACGACAGCGACCCGGACCATTACGATCCGCGGCTGGATGCGAACAACTACAAGGGCACCGACTATATCGGCAAGATCGGCGTCGAGCAGAGTTACGAAACCGAGCTGCACGGGCTGACCGGCTTCGAGGAAGTGGAAGTGACGGCCGGCGGCCGGCCGGTGCGCACGCTGTCGCGCACCCAGGCGACGCCCGGCAACAACCTCGTGCTGTCGATCGACATCGGCTTGCAGCAGATCGCCGAGCAGGCGTTCGCCGGTCAGCGCGGCGCGCTGGTGGCGATCGAGCCGGCCACCGGCGACGTGCTCGCGTTCGTGTCCGCGCCGAGCTTCGACCCGAACGCCTTTGTCGACGGCATCGACCAGCAGACCTGGGACGAGCTGAACAACTCGCCCGATCACCCGCTGCTGAACCGTCCGCTGCACGGCACCTATCCGCCGGGCTCGACGTACAAGCCGTTTATGGCGCTCGCCGCGCTGACGCTGCACAAACGTACGCCGCAGTGGGGCTTCCAGGATCCGGGCTCGTACACGTTCGGCGGCCACACGTTCCGCAACGACGTGCCGCAGGGTCAGGGCTGGGTCGACATGAACCGCGCGATCATGGTGTCGAACGACACGTATTTCTACATGCTTGCGCACGATCTGGGCGTCAACGCGATTGCGAACTTCATGAAGCCGTGGGGCTTCGGCCAGATCACCGGCATCGACATCGCCGGTGAAGCGCGCGGCATCCTGCCTTCCACCGAATGGAAGCGCAAGGCGTATCGCAAGCCCGAACAGCAGAAGTGGTACGAAGGCGAGACCATCAGCCTCGGTATCGGCCAGGGCTACAACTCGTTCACGATCCTGCAGCTCGCGCACGCCACGGCGACGCTCGCGAACAACGGCGTGCTGATGAAGCCGCACCTCGTCAAGGAAATCGAAAACCCGATCTCGCACCAAACGCGCCTGACCGTGCCCAGCGACGAAGGGCGTGTCAACGTATCGCAGGCCGATATCGACGTGGTCAAGCGCGGCATGGAAAACGTCACGTCGAATCCGTCGGGGACGGCGTATCAGGTGTTCCGCAACGCGTCGTATCTGGCTGCCGGCAAGACCGGCACCGCGCAGGTGTTTTCGCTGCAGGGCCAGAAGTACCACGGGCACGCGCTCGCCGAGCATCTGCGCGACCACGCACTGTTTATCGCGTTCGCGCCGGCCGAGAACCCGAAGATCGCCGTGGCGCTGATCGTCGAAAACGGCGGCTGGGGCGCGCAGGCCGCGGGGCCGATCGCGCGCCGCGTGCTCGACTACTACCTGATCGACCGGCTGAAGCCGGGCGTCGAACAGGCCGCGGTGGTCGCGGCGGCCTCGGCCACGCAGGATGCGTCGGCGCCGGTGATCGGCGACGCGCCACAGCAGCCGCAGCCGTTGCAGCAACCGGGACAGACGCCGGCGGTGCAGCCGGTGATGGTCGCAGCGGGTTATACGCCGCTGCCGCCGCCACCCGACGCGCCGAAGCCCAATCTGCAGCAGGCAGCCTCGGCAGCGGGCGCGGCAAGCGGCGCGAACGCGGCATCGACACCGGCGGGCGCGATGACGGGGACGGCCGCATCCGCGGCAACCGCAGGTACTGCCGCGGCAGGCGCGGCGCGTACTCGCGCACACTTGGCCCAAACGCGCGAGACACCGCAAACCGGCGCTGCAGCCGCGTCGGACGCCACCACATCCGCACCGCTCAAGGCCGTGCCGCGCAAATCCGGCCCGCATCAACCGCGTCCGGCCAGCGACGCCGGCCCGGCGGCCGCCGCACCGGCGCGCGACGAACAGGTGGCGCCTGCGCCGCCGCGTGTGCCGGCCACCGGCGGCATCGACGAATAAAGGAGAAAGGCATGCAATTCGACAAGCGCGCCTGGCTCGACCGCATCAAGCAGATGTTCGCGGGCTTCGACAAGCCGCTCGCACTGATCGTGTTCCTGCTGCTGTGCGTCGGCATCGTCACGCTGTATAGCGCCAGTCTCGACGTGCCGGGGCGCGTCGAAGACCAGTTGCGCAACATCATGCTGACCTTCGTGCTGATGTGGCTGCTCGCCAATGTGCCGCCGAACACGCTGATGCGCTTCGCGGTGCCGATGTATACGTTCGGCGTCGCGTTGCTGATTGCGGTGGCGATGTTCGGGCTCACGCGCAAGGGCGCGAAACGCTGGATCAATGTCGGCGTGGTGATCCAGCCGTCGGAAATCCTGAAGATCGCCACGCCGCTGATGCTCGCGTGGTACTACCAGCGCCGCGAAGGGGTGATGCGCTGGTACGACTATCTGGTCGGACTGGTGATTCTCGCCGTGCCGGTCGGGCTGATCGCCAAGCAGCCGGATCTCGGCACCGCGGTGCTGGTGTTCGCCGCAGGTCTGTTCGTGATCTACTTCGCCGGCTTGAGCTTCAAGCTGATCGTGCCGGTGCTGATTGCCGGCGTGATCGCGGTGGCATCGATCGCTGTGTTTCAGGACAAGATCTGTCAGCCCGAAGTGCAATGGCCGCTGATGCACGACTACCAGAAGCATCGCATCTGCACGCTGCTCGACCCGACTTCCGACCCGCTCGGCAAGGGCTTCCACACGATTCAGGCAGTGATCGCGATCGGCTCGGGCGGACCGCTCGGCAAGGGCTGGCTGAAGGGCACCCAGGCGCACCTCGAGTTCATTCCCGAGAAGCACACCGACTTTATCTTCGCGGTGTTTTCCGAGGAGTTCGGGCTTGCTGGTGGCCTCGTGCTGCTGACGCTCTATATGGCGTTGATCGCGCGCGGCCTGTATATCGCCGCGAACGGTGCGACGCTATTCGGGCGCCTGCTGGCCGGCTCGCTGACGATGGCGTTTTTCACTTATGCGTTCGTCAATATCGGCATGGTCAGCGGCATTTTGCCGGTGGTCGGCGTGCCGCTGCCGTTCATGAGCTACGGCGGCACCGCGCTGACCACGCTCGGCATCGCGATCGGCCTGATCATGAGCGTCGCGCGGCAAAAGCGGCTGATGCAGAGTTAGGCGTTCGCGGCGTTCCGTTCGCGGTGCATCGTTGGCCACGCGCCGCTCGCGGCGCCGTTCGACGCGAATCCGCGAGACCATAGAAAAAGAGAGGCGCATGCGCCTCTCTTTTTCTTTGATGCGTTGCGTCGCCCGCCTATTCCGGCTTGGCCTCGTGCGACTCGCGCAGTTGCGCGCTCAACTGCTGGTATTTGAGCCGCGCGGCCGGATCGCCTTGCGCCGCAGCCGCCGCGTAGTACGCGCGCGCCACGTTCAGGTTCTGCTTGACGCCGTCGCCGCCGCGCTCATAGAACGAGCCCGTCACGTATTGCGCGGTCATGTCGCCGCCCTCTGCCGCTTTCTTGTACCAGTAGAACGCCTGCTGGTTGTCGCGCGTGGTGCCGCGGCCGTCGAGAAACTGGTTCGCGAGCGCCAGTTCTGCCTGAACGTGCCCTTGCTGCGCCGCCTTCAGGAACCATAGATGCGCCTGCGTCGGGTCGCGGCCGACGAATTCGCCGTCGTCGTACATTTTTCCGTACACGTACTGCGCGTGCGACATGTTCGCATCGGCGGCCTTGCGCAGCCACTTCTTGCCCTCGTCGACGTTGGCTGGACCGCCTTCGCCGTTGAGCAGCATCATCGCGTAGTTGAATTCGGCGAGCCGGTTGCCGCGTTGCGCCGCTTTCTTGAACTCGGCCAGCGCCGAGTTCATGTTGCCGGCGTTGTAGTCGGCGACGGCGTTTTGCGTTTCGGCATCGTCCGCGGCCTTCGGGGCTTTCGGATGAGCGCTCTGCGCGAACGCCGCGCCTGCGCCCGCACACGACGCCGCCAGCACGCCCGCCGTCAGCAACGCTCGCCCTATCCGCGCGGCGCCGCCGCCTGATGCGCGCATGCGCAACAAACTCTTCATGACCGGACCTCCTGCAGCGCCTGGCGGGTCGTGCGCAGCAGCCACATCACATCGGCGGCGAGCGCAATGAAACGGAAACCGGCGTCGCGATATTGACGCGCACTGGCGACGTCCATCGCGAAGATGCCCGAGGCGACATGCGCATCCTTTGCAGCTTGCACGATGCGTGCCATTGCCTGCTGCACCTCCGGGTGCCTTGAATCGCCGAGATGCCCGAGGCTCGCGGCCAGATCGGCAGGCCCGACGAACAGGCAATCGATGCCCGGTACCGCCGCAATTTGCTCGACCTGCTCGAGCGCGCGCGCCGATTCGATCTGCACGATCGTGGCAATCTGCGCGTTCGCGTTCTGCAGATAATCGCGGCGCATGCCGTACGCGGCCGCGCGCACCGCGCCGGCGACGCCGCGCAGGCCATCGGCGGCTTCGGCGGTCGGGTATTGGGTCAGCCGCACCGCATAGGCGGCCTCGTCGGCGGATTCGACGTTCGGGAACATCAGCGTGCGCGCGCCGGCATCCAGCACGCGTTTGACGATCCACGGCTCAGCTGCCGGCACGCGCACCACCGGCTCGCTCGGCAGATGCGCAGCGGCAATCGCGCGCAGCTGGCCAGTCACGTCGACGCTATCGTTCGGCGCGTGCTCCATGTCGATAAGCAGCCAGTCGAAACCGGCGTGCGCAAGCGCCTCGGCCGCGCTCTCACTGCCGAGCGACAGCCACAGTCCATACAGCGGATCGGGATCTTTCAGGCGCAGCTTCAGCGGATTCGTGAAGGTGCTCATTGACGCGCTCCTGCGCGGCATGCTGCACCGCATGAGGTGTGCAATGCGTGGAAAACTGCGCGGCGCGCAGTGAACGCGTACCGGGTCTGGCCGCTTTTTTGGGCCATGCCGCTCAGGCGGGCCCGGCGGTGGTCTTGCTGCAGCGTGGTGGTAGCCGGCATGTCTCGCTCCGGGTGGTTATCGAAGCGATCATACCGTGACAATAACGCCGGCGACGCGTCGGTCAGTCGCGGACGACGTCGGCCCAGCAATTCGGCGTTTCGTACAGCCGCACGCGTTGCAAACGCAGATTGACGCCATAGTGCGCGTCGTAGACGTTCGCGAGAATCTCGAACGCGGCGCGCGCGAGGTTTTCGACGGTCGGAATGCGGTCCAGCACCACGGTCTTGTGGCCGGGCATCGATTCGAGAAAACCGCGCACCTGCGCGTCGCCGCTATAGACGATGAACGCGTGATCCCACTGGTTCACCAGATGCTCCATCGCAAGCGACTTCACATCGGCGAAATCCATCACCATGCCGCGGTCTGACGCGCCCTCGGTCTCGACGACGTCGCCCTGCAGCGTGATCTCCAGCACATAGCGATGGCCATGCAGGTTGCGGCACTGGCTGCGGTGGTCGGGAATGCGGTGGCCCGCATCGAATTCGAGTTTTCGGGTAATCGTCAGCACGGCAATCAGGGGATATTCAGGTATTTGTGAGTTTGCATCGACAGGCGCCACTGCGGATGGCGCTTGCACCAGTCGATCGCGAGCTTCGTGTTGATGTCGCGCGACGGGCCGTCCATCGGCTGGACGAGGAAATACTGGAAGTCGAGTTTCGCGTAGTCGGCGAGGCGCTGGTTTTCCTGCGGAATCACGACCTTCAGCTCGTTGCCCTTCGTGACGACCAGCGGCGCATCGGCCTTCGGGCTTACGCAGACCCAGTCGATCGTATCGAGTACCGGCAGCGAGCCGTTCGTTTCGATCGCGATTTCGAAACCGGCAGCGTGCAGCGCGTCGACGAACGGCGCGTCGATCTGCAGCATCGGCTCGCCGCCGGTGCACACGACGAAGCGGTTGCCTTCGCCGGCCGGCCACTGCGCTGCGATCACTGCCACCAGTTCCTCGGCGCTGCGGAATTTGCCGCCATTCTCGCCATCGGTGCCGACGAAGTGCGTATCGCAGAAGCGGCACACGGCGCTCGCACGGTCTTCTTCACGGCCCGACCACAGATTGCATCCGGAGAAGCGGCAAAACACCGCCGGGCGTCCGGCGTTCGCGCCTTCGCCCTGCAGCGTGTAGAAGATTTCCTTGACCGAGTACGTCATGCTGTTTTGCCTGGTTCTGCGTGATGCGGGTTGGGCGGGTGCCTGTGCGCTTATGTGTCGTTTCCGTATGCGCTTCCGTGCGCGTTTCTGTGTGGGTTCGGAGCTTCGCGTTATACCGGCTCGGTGACTTGCCCGCCCGCAAGATAAGCCTCGAAACCGCGCTTGCGCAAGCGGCACGCCGGACATTCGCCGCAGCCGAAGCCCCATGCATGCAGCTCCGCCCGCTCGCCGACATAACACGTGTGCGTTTCGACGCGCACCAGCTCGACCAGTTCGTCGCCGCCGAGTTGATGCGCGAGCCGCCACGTATCGGCTTTATCCAGCCACATCAGCGGCGTTTCCAGCACGAAGCGGCTGTCCATGCCGAGATTCAACGCGACTTGCAGCGCCTTCAACGTATCGTCGCGGCAATCGGGGTAGCCGGAGAAATCCGTCTCGCACATGCCGCCGACCAGCACGCGCAAACCGCGTCGATACGCGATCGCCGCAGCGATCGTCATGAACATCAGGTTGCGCCCCGGCACGAACGTATTCGGCAAGCCGCTCGCGGCGGTTTCGATCTGGATCTCGCGCGTCATCGCGGTGTCGCTGATCGCGCCGAGCACCGACAGGTCGATCATGTGATCGTCGCCGAGCCGCTCGCCCCACACGGGAAACTGCTGTGCGAGCGCCGCGCGAAAGCCGTCGCGGCATTCGAGTTCGACGCGATGCCGCTGGCCGTAGTCGAAGCCGAGCGTTTCGACCGTCTCGTAGCGGTCGAGCGCCCACGTGAGGCAAGTGGCCGAATCCTGGCCGCCGGAAAACAGCACCAGCGCGCTGTTCTTCGCGTCTTTGCGAGTCACCGTGAAACTCCGTGAATACTCAAATGATCATGTCCGCGCCGGCGTCGCTGCCGACTCAAGCAGTATAGGCCCGGGCCTTGCCGCCCAGTGCCGCGCCGCCTGATGCCCACGATCATCCGGCAGACCACCCGCGCGCAGCGCGGCCACTTTGCCGGAAACGCAAAAGGACTTGCGACCGGACAGTGCAAGTCCTTGAATTTTTGAGATTTTATCATGCGGCACAGAATGCTGCCGGGCGGCTCGCACTTTGATGCCGCGGCGCACTGCGCTTAAGAACTGCGTGCATATAGGAAAAGCCCCAGGAATCTTGCGATTTCCTGGGGCTGAATCCTGGTGGCCTGGGGCGGAATCGAACCACCGACACGCGGATTTTCAATCCGCTGCTCTACCAACTGAGCTACCGGGCCAACGAAGAAGCGAGAGTATAACAAAGCATGTTGTGTCGCTCAAGCCCCTCGCTGAAAATTATCGACACCAAGGCGCCGTCACGCTGACCGCGCGGCGGCGGTCGGCCGATCACACGATCATTCGCTCTTGTTCTTGCCGAGATCGACACCGAGCTGCTTGAGCTTGCGATACAGGTGCGTACGCTCGAGGCCGGTCTTCTCCGCGACACGCGTCATGCTGCCGTTCTCGCGCGCGAGATGGTATTCGAAGTACGCCCGCTCGAACGCATCGCGTGCGTCGCGCAATGGAATGTCGAACGATATCGACGTGGTCTGCGCCGGCGCTGCGGCACCGGCGTTGTCTTGCACGAGCGTCGGCAGCGCCGCCGCCGAAGCCACCGTCGAAGCATTGGTGGGCGACGCCGGCTTGGCCGCCGCACCGCCTGGCGCAGGCGCCGCGCTGCCGCGCGCCAGTCCCTGCTCGACGGCCTTCAGCAGCTTCTGCAACGCGATCGGCTTCTCGAGAAAATTCAGCGCGCCGATTTTCGTCGCTTCCACCGCGGTATCGATCGTCGCGTGCCCCGACATCATGATCACCGGCATCGTCAGTTGCCCTTGCGCGGCCCATTCTTTCAGCAACGTCACGCCATCGGTGTCGGGCATCCAGATGTCGAGCAGCACCAGGTCAGGTGCCGCGCGCAACCGGGAATCGCGCGCCTCCTGCGCGTTCTCCGCGACTTCGACGACATGACCTTCGTCGCTGAGGATCTCCGAGAGCAATTCCCGGATGCCCATTTCATCGTCTACCACCAGGATGGTTGCCATTTACGCTGCCCTTGTCTGCACTGTTGCTTTTGTCGTTCCCTGCGACGCGTTACCGCGCGCCGTCTGCGATCCTGCATGCGGCCCCGGGCCCGGCCCGCTACCGGGCGCCGCATTGTCGGCGAGTTGCAGGAAGAGAATCGAAATCTGCGCACCTTCGATCACGTCGCCCGACCTCAGGCGATTGCGGATGTCGATGCGCGCGCCGTGTTCGTCGACGATCTTCTTGACCATCGCCAGCCCAAGCCCTGTTCCTTTGGCTTTGGTCGTCACATAAGGTTCGAACGCGCGAGTCAGGATGCGCGCCGGAAAGCCCGGGCCGTTGTCCGACACGGTGAGCCGCACCGCGATGCGCGCTTTGCCGTCCGCATCGGGATCGCCATATTCTACTGTCCGCGTCTCGAGCACTACACGCGGATGTTCGATGTCGGCCACTGCGTCCTGCGCATTCTGTAGCAAGTTGTGGATCACCTGACGCAGTTGCGTCGCATCGCCGCGAATCACCGGCAGATCGCCCATCTCGACCGCGATCGCGCTCTTGCCTTCCTCAATGCCGTACAGCATCAACACTTCGCTTACGAGTTCATTAAGCTGCAGGTTCGCCAGCACCGCGGGCGGCGTGCGCGCGTAATCGCGGAAGTCGTCGACCATCTGCTTCATCGCCGCCACCTGATTCACGATGGTGGTCGCGCCGCGCTTCAGCACGTCGGCATCGGACGGCGCGAGCTTGTCGGTCAGCTTCATCTGCAGGCGCTCGGCCGACAGCTGGATCGGCGTCAGCGGATTCTTGATTTCGTGCGCGAGACGCCGCGCCACTTCGCCCCATGCGATCGAACGCTGGGCGGAGATCACGTCCGAGATGTCGTCGAACACGACCACGTAGCCCGAGGTTTGCGTGTCCTCGTGATCGTCCATCGAACTCGCCGCGACCAGCCGCGTGCCGCGCACCAGCAGCGTAAGCGGATCCGCTTCGCCGGCGATCGGCATCGAGAATTGCTGCTGCCAGTGGCCTGCGTCGATCTGATCGTCGCTGCTCGCGGCCTCGCGGTCCGCGAATGCCTTGCGCACCATCGCGCCGAATTCGCTCAGCACCGTGATGCGATCGAGCGCCGAGCCGAGCAGTGCCTGGAACGGTTGACGGAAGATGCGCTCGGCGCCGCGGTTCGCGGTGGTCAGGCGGAACTGCCGGTCGAATACGAACACGCCAGCGGTCAGATTCGCGAGAATGCTCTCGAGATAGGCTTTCGAATGCTCGAGCGCGATCCGGTTGTTTTCGACCGCCGCGCGCGCTTCCGATAGCTGCCGCGTCATCGCGTTGAACGATTGGGTCAGGAAGCCGAGTTCGTCGCGCGACTTGATTTCGCGCTTCGGCGTGTAGTCGCCCTCGGTCACTTCCTTCGTGCCTTGCGCAAGCAGGAACAGCGGCCGCGCCAGCTGATTGCCGAGCGCCAGCGCCAGCATCATCGCGATGAAGGTCGCGAGGAACAGCGCGAGCGTCAGCGTGCCGATATACATCTTGCGCAAGCCGGTGCGGCCAAGCGCCTTCTCCTGATACTCGCGATACGCGCGCTGCACCGCATCCGCATTGCGCGCGAGCGATGCCGAGACCGGTTGAGTGAGTTGCAGGAAGCGGTCGGTCGGCTGCAGCTGCGCGGCGTTCGGGTCCGGAATGCGCTGCACGATGCGCAGCCGCAATGCGCCCTTGCCGCCGTGCACACTCGGATCGCCGTCCACTTCGCCTTCGATCGCCGCAAAGCCGCGGCCGCGCGCCTGCTCGATCATCAGCGGTGTGGGCAGGTCGTTCGGCACCAGCGACGCGTAGTTGCCGGTTGCCTGCGCCACGATATGCATATCCGGCGACGCACCCGACATGCTGCGCGCCGGCTCGACGATGGTCGCCTCCTGCACGCCGAACTGGTCGCGCAGACGCAGCAGCGTCAGCGTCGTGCCGGCCGAGTCCGCATTGGCGAGCTGCTCGGCCATCAGGCGGCCCTTGGTCTGCAGATCGGACAGAGACGCGTCGAGCATGCCGCGCCCGAGGCTCAAGCCCGAGGTCAGCGCGGTCTCGACGTTCACGTCGAACCACGACTCGATGCTGCGCGACACGAACTGGTACGACACGATGTATATGATGCCGCCCGGCACCACACCGACCAGCGCGAAGAAAAACGCCAGCTTCGCCAGCAGCCGCGTGCCGAACTTGCCTTTGCGCAGGCGCGAGATGATCACCACCACCAGCACCGCGACGATCACCATGAAGATCAGCGCGACCGCAATGTTGGCCGTGTACAACCACTGATAGTAGCGGTCGAAAAATTCGGTATTCGCGCTCGCTGCTGCAAGCAGCACGAGCAACAGGACTGCCGTTACCGCCACCGTCGACACCAGCAGACGCACGACGATGCTGCTGACACTGGTGGCGCGGCGCACTCTATTTAGCACGATCGCTCACCGTGAAGGTAAATCGCTTCCAGTCGGAAGCAAGGTTCCAGTCGCGGTTGTTCACCGCATCGATCTGGAACGGCTTGGGCATCAGTGCGATATCCAGCTGCATCCGCACCGATGCCGTGTAGGTTTCGCCCGTATGCACCTGGTTGCGGTCGATCACATGCCAGGACGTGACGTGCTTGATCACCGAAAGCGCCTCGTTCAACGAGCTGAAACCGAGTTGCAGGCCGCCGGTCGACACCCGGTATTCGCGCGTGAGCGGCTGGAACGACAGGCGAATGCTCTGCGAAACGTTCACCGGCTGCTCGTCGAACCAGTACCAGCGCGGCCGGCTCAACTCGAAATCGGTCGTGAAGTACAGCGGGATGCCCTTGTTGACCGCGTCTTCAAGGTTGCTGTTCAGCTCGAATTCGAAGCGCGCGTCGAGGCTCCAGCCGCCGCCGTCCGACTGCAGCGAGGCCCGCTGAACGGCGATCGAATCCGCATACGCCGGCGCGGCGGCGGTCAGGCAAACCGCCAGCGCCAGGCAGAGCGCAACCGCGAGCCGTAACGGAAAGAGGCGTTTGATGATCACCGTTTCTGAAAGCGCGCGTAGAAAAATCCGTCGTGGTCTGGGTTCGAGCCGGTGCCTGATCCGGCGCGGGAACCGGCCGATGTGTCGGCGGGCGCGCGAGCAGCTGCGGGCAGCAGTTGCCCCGGCGCGTCCAATCGTACCGCATCCTGATGGTTGTTTCCAAACCACGCTGCCTGCAACTCGCCCTCATCCGGCAGGATCGAGCAGGTGACGTACAGCAACTCACCGCCAGGTTTCACCAGCGGCCACAGCGCGGACAGGATCCGGCGCTGCTGCTCGACGAGGGCGGGAATGTCCGATGCGCGGCGCAGCCAGCGGATGTCCGGATGACGCCGGACGATGCCGGATGCGGAACACGGCACGTCGGCGAGGATGCGGTCGAATAGCGGGTCTGAGGCGGCGTGCCATGCGGACGGATCGCCGGCGTCGCCGATTACGACCTTTGCCTTGGCTGCGAGGCCCAAGCGTTCGAGGTTCTCGCCGATGCGCTTCGCACGCGATGCATCGCTTTCCAGCGCGACGAGGTCGAGGTCGGCCAGTTCCAGCAGATGGCCAGTCTTGCCACCGGGCGCGGCGCACGCGTCGAGCACGCGCATGCCGTCGTGCACGTCGAGCAGCTGTGCGGCGAGTTGCGCGCCGGCGTCCTGTACCGATACGACGCCTTCGGTGAAGCCGGGAATCCTGTCGACAGGCAGCGGCGTGTCGAGGCGGACTGCGTGCAGGCCGGCCCGGGTGGCGCCGATCCGGTGCTCGCGCAAGGTTTGCAGATACGTGTCGACGCTCGCGTGGCGCGCGTTCACGCGCAACGTCAGCGGGCCTTGCGTGTTGCCTGCGCTAAGCACGTGTTGCCATGCATCGGGCCACGCGCGGCGCACCGCGTCGATCCACCAGGACGGGTAGTTCCAATGCGCGGTCGGGTCGCCAGCGGCATCGGCGAGCAATGCGTCGCGTTCGCGCAGGAAGCTGCGCAGCACCGCGTTGGTCATGCCCTTCGCGAACGAGAACTCGCGGCGGCCACCGATCGCTTCAACCGCCTGGTCGACCACGGTGAACGGTGCGTAGGCGGCGGTTTGCGGGTCGTCGACCAGCAATGCGAATGCACATGTCAGCATGTGCGCGACATGAGGCGGCGGCGCCTTGTGCGTGAGCTTCGCCAGCAGCCACTCGGCGATGCCCAGACGCCGCATCGTCCGGTACGCAATGTCCTGCACGGCGCCGTGCGCCGCGCTCGCGGCGCCGGATGACAACGATGCAAACACCGAACTCAATGCAGCCGGCAAGGCCGCGCCGAGCCGCACAGCGCCGACCGCTTGCGCCGCGCAATCCAGTGCGAAGCCGAGCGACTCCGGTGCCAGATGCAGCTTCGATAGATGCGATTCGCGTGGGCGAATCGGAGGGTGGGCCGGGCGCTGGGGAGACTTTCGGGTCATGAAAAAGGGAACGGTGCAGACGGCGATCGTACGGCCGATGTAAACGGCACATTGTAGCTTGGCCTGCCGGTCGGTCCTTTAGTGTCAGGTGACGTGTGCCCGTTCGGCAACAGCGCGGGTGCGGCGAGCTGATGTCTGCTACGCGGGGCGCGGCGTGGTGCGTTGCGCTTCGATAGGCATCGCGTCGGACCGCGCGGCGGAAATAAAAGGGCGAGCCTTTCGCTCGCCCTGGGTGCATCCGTTTCGGTTTATTCGCTGCTCGCGGGTGGCAGGCCGTGTTGGCGGCTGGACTGCGACCTCGGAGAGCGCGCCGTTGAGGTAGGGCGCGCCACCGTGACACTTAGTCGAAGCGACCCGTACGCGCCATCTCCATCAGGCGTGCAATGCGTTCCTCGGTAGCCGGGTGCGTCGAAAACAGGCTCGCGATGCCACCGCCCGCCAGCGGGTTCATGATCATCATCTGCGCCGTGGCCGGATGCGCTTCCGCAGTCGGGAACGGAATACCGCTCGCGTAGCGATGGATCTTGTCGAGTGCCGACGCGAGCGCTTGCGGATCACCCGAAATCTGCGCGCCGCCGCGGTCCGCTTCGAACTCACGTGCGCGGGAGATCGCCATCTGGATCAATGCGCCGGCGATCGGCGCGAGCAGCGCAACCGCAATGCCCGCGATCGGATTCGCCGGACGGCCATTTTCATCGCGGCCGCCGAAGAACATCGCGAAATTGGCCAATGCCGAAATCGCGCCGGCCATGGTTGCCGAGATGGTCGAGATCAGGATGTCCCGGTGTTTGACGTGTGCGAGCTCGTGCGCCATCACGCCGCGCATTTCGCGTTCGGACAGCACGCGCAGAATGCCGGTGGTTGCAGCGACCGCGGCGTGCTCCGGATTACGTCCGGTGGCGAACGCGTTCGGTGCGTCTTCATCGATCAGATACACGCGCGGCATCGGCAGGTTCGCGCGCGTGGCGAGTTCGCGCACCATCCGGTAGAACTGCGGCGCGCTCGACTCGTCCACTTCCTGCGCGTTGTACATGCGCAGGACCATCTTGTCCGAGAACCAATAGGAAAAGAAGTTCATGCCAAGCGCGATCAGCAGCGCGAGGAACATACCGCGCTGTCCGCCGATCATGCCGCCGATCACGATGAAGAGAGCCGTGATGGCCGCCATCAACATCGCCGTTTTAACCCAGTTGAACATATCCACTACTCCTTGCCCGGAACCGCGGGTGCGGAACTCATGCCGCCGATAACGGCGAGTGATTGTAAGCGAATTGTTAGATATGGACGCGCGGGAAAAATTCAATCATCGGGTCGCGGTAGCGAGCTTCAGACCAAGTCCGACAAATGCGGAACCGACCACACGGTCGAGCCACTTCTTGATGCCGGGTTTGCCGGAAAAGCGGCGCGTCACGCTGCCGGCGATCCACGCGACAAAGCTGTTCCACACGGTACTCATCAGCACGAAGACGACGCCAAGAACCAGAAATGCCAGCGCCTTGTGCGCGCTGCCTGTGCTGACGAACTGCGGAAAGAACGATACGAAAAACAGCACCACCTTGGGATTCAGCACGTTGGTCCAGAAGCCCTGCAGGAACAACTGCCGCATCGACCTGGGCGCCACCGCGACGGCCGGCGCGGTGTAAGCGGCGACTTCCGGTTCGGGTGCGGGCTTCGCAAGCACCAGGCGCACACCGAGGTAAATCAGGTAGATCGCGCCAACGAACTTGATGACCGTAAAAGCGGTTGCCGACGCGGCAAGCAGCGCGGTGAGACCGAATGCGCACGCGAGCGAATGCACGCAACATCCGGCCGAAATGCCGAGCGAAGACATCAGACCCGCCGCGCGCCCCTGCGCGACGCTGCGGCCGACGATGTAAGCGGTGTCGGGTCCCGGTGTGACGTTCAGCAGAAATACCGCGACGACGAAGAACTCAAAATGCGTGATGCCAAACATGAATGCCTCTGAAATTGGCGCATGGCGTGACGGATTCTAACGCGCCGCTTGCGGGCCGCGCGAGTCGGCCAAACGGACGATGGCGACGGCCGCAGCTTGCTGCTATTGTGCGCTGGCTGCCTGAAAACGCTGGCCGGCAGCAAGGCCGAAACCCGTCAGAAACTCGCGCACGGGCAGCCGTTTGCCGCCGGGTTTCTGCAACTGCGTGATGCGCAGTGCGCCGCTGCCGCAGGCCACCACCACGCCGTCCGGCGACACATCGACGATCGTGCCGGGTTGCGCGGCGCCGGACGTGGCGTCGGCGGGCACCGCCGACCAGATTTTCAGCAAGGTGCCGTCGAGCATTGCGGCACCGCCGGGAAAAGGATCGAACGCACGCACCTGGCGCGCCAGTTCAACCGCCGAGCGTTGCCAGTCGAGCGCGGCTTCGTGTTTGCCGATTTTCTCGGCGTAGGTCGTACCCTCATCGGGCTGCGCGGTAGCGGGCAACCCACCATCACGTTCGAGCGTCGTCAAGGCTTCGACGATCAATTGCGCACCCAATTGCGCGAGTCGGTCGTGCAATGTGGCGGTGGTGTCGTCGTCGCGGATCCCGGTGCGCGCTTCGGAGATCATCGCGCCCGTATCGAGGCCCGCGTCCATCTGCATCAGCGTGATGCCGGTTTCGGCGTCGCCTGCTTCGATCGCACGATGGATCGGTGCAGCGCCGCGCCAGCGAGGCAACAGCGACGCGTGGATGTTGATGCAGCCGTGCGGTGCGAGGTCGAGTACTTCTTGCGGCAACAGCAGCCCGTATGCCGCGACCACCATCACGTCGTGCGGGGTGGCGCGCAGCAAGTCGATTGCGGCCGCCGCCTCCGCGGGAAATTTGCCGTTACGGCGCAGCGACGGCGGCTGCGCAACCGCGAGGCCGTGTTCCTGCGCATAGCGCTTCACCGGGCTCGCCTGCAGTTTCATACCCCGGCCCGCAGGACGGTCGGGCTGCGTCAGCACGAGCGGCACCGAAAAGCCGGCGGCATGGATCGCAGCCAGAGCCGCTGCCGCGAATTCGGGGGTGCCGGCAAAAATAACGCGCAACGAATGGCTCATGGGCAGCGGAAAGTACGGAAGGAAACTGGGGCTAAATGAAGTCGATGCGCGTCACATCGCGTGCGCGAGTTTCTTCATCTTGCTCTTGATGCGCGTCTGCTTCAGCGGCGACAGATACTCGACGAACACCCGGCCCATCAGGTGATCCATCTCATGCTGGATACACACGGCCAGCAAGCCTTCGCAGTCGACTTCGTAGGTCTCGCCCTGCTCGTTCAGCGCCCGCACGCGCACCTGTTCCGCGCGCTCGACATTGTCGTAGATGCCCGGCACCGACAGGCAGCCCTCTTCGGAAATCTTCTTCTCGTTACTGGACCAGACGATTTCCGGGTTGATAAACACACGCAGTTCGTCGTGCGTATCCGACACGTCGATCACGATCACGCGCTCATGCACGTCGACCTGGGTTGCCGCGAGCCCGACGCCGGGCGCGGCGTACATCGTCTCGGCCATGTCGGCGACCAGCTTGCGAATCCGGTTGTCGACGCTTGCGACGGGCTTGGCCACCTTGTGCAAACGCTTGTCCGGGTAGTTGAGGATGTTCAGTAAAGCCATGATCTTGAATGGGTTTGAAGCGCCGCAACGGACGCCGGAAATCGCGGATTGGCCATTCGGCCAGCTTGTCGCCCTGGCGGCATACGTAGACGATAGATAGCGATCGAACCGCGTCGATTCAACGTTTCGACAGGCTGGATCGGCAAGCTTTCGCGCTTAAAGCGCGGCGTCACCGTTGGTTTAGGTCGATTTATTTCGGATCGTAAAATTTTAGCATGGCGACCGCGCGCGGTGGCCAGGCGGGGGTTTGGCGTTTCAAATGCAAGCAATAGCGAAAACCGATCATGAAGTCGCCGCCTGGCTGCGGCTCGCGTTGGCGCCCGGACTGCGGCCCGCCGCGCTGCGTGCACTGCTCACCGAATTCGGCTTGCCCGATGCGGTGCTTGGGCAGCCGTTCGACGTGCTCGCGCGCGTCACTAACGCAATCGCGGCGCACGCCGTGCTGGCCGCACCGGGTGCACACTTCGACGCCCATCTGGAAGCCCTGCTCGCATGGCGCGCAGAACCGGGCCACGCGCTGCTCGCGCTGGATGACCCGGCCTATCCGCCCGCCCTGCTTACGATGCCCGATCCGCCGCCGCTGCTATATGTAAAAGGACATCTGGCAGCGCTGCATCGGCGTAGCGTCGCCATCGTCGGTAGTCGCAGCGCGACGCCGCAAGGCGTCGAAGACTCGGCTCGCTTCGCGCGCGCATTGTCGAACGCCGGCCTGTGTGTCGTATCGGGCCTCGCGCTCGGCATCGACGCGGCGGCGCATCGCGGTGCCCTGTTGGGGCCTGCCGGCACGGTCGCGGTGGTCGGTACCGGCGTGGACGTCGTGTACCCGACGGTGCATCACGCACTCGCGCAGCAGATTGCCGGAGCGGGCGCGCTTTTGTCCGAGTGGCCGCTCGGCACGCCCGCGCGCGCCGCGCACTTTCCGCAGCGCAACCGGCTGATCGCGGGGCTGGTGAGCGGCGTGCTGATCGTCGAAGCCGCCATGCGCTCGGGATCGCTGATCACCGCGAGGCTCGCCAATGAAATGGGGCGCGATGTCTATGCGCTCCCCGGGTCGATACACGCACCGTTGGCGCGAGGCTGCCACCGGATGATCAAGCAGGGCGCCAAGCTGGTCGAGACGCCGGAAGACGTGCTGGAAGAACTCGGTATCGATACGACTGCGTCGAAACCTGCGGTGGATCCCGCCGCGCCGTCCGCATCCCCGCTGCCGCCCGACGCGCGCCGCCTGCTGCGGGCGGTCGGCCATGCGCCGGCTACGCTTGAAATCCTCGCAACCCGCACCGAAATGGCGCACAGCGAGCTTCAGGGCGCGCTGCTCGAACTCGAGCTGGCGGGCCACCTGGTCGCACTTCCGGGCGGCCGCTACGTCCGCGCGAGTCACAGCCAGTAACGCGCCGTGCTACATTCGCGCCAAACAACTCGTTAAACAAGCCGCAAGGAACTGTCATGCCCGCGCTGAATCTCGACACCGACCCGGACCGGATCGCAGAACGTGTCAACGAACAACAGACACTGTTCGTTGCCTGTCTGTGCGCGGAATGGTGCGGCACATGCCGGGAGTATCGTGAGGCCTTCGACGCGATTGCCGACAGGCATCCGGACATCTGTTTCGCATGGATCGACATCGAAACGCACGCGGACAAGTTCGACGACCTCGACGTGGAGAACTTCCCCACTATCCTGATCGAAGACGCGGTGACCACGCGCTTTTTCGGTACCGTATTGCCGCAGCCGGGCATCGTCGAACGGATGCTGGTCGATCTGACTGCCCTGCCGGGCTCAGTCGGCGCGCCGAAGTTGAGGCCAGCACTGACAGCCGTCTGACGGAGCGGCCAGCGATTTCAGCGAGCGGCACGCGAATTGCAAAATGCGCGATGGGCGGCCGCCGCAACGCTTGCTCGATGTACTGGCGCGCAATTATGATGGCTCGCCTTTTTCGGGCGTGCCGGTCCGGTCGAAGCGGCGTGTGCTATAAAGCGGTCGTTAATAGGTACGCAACCGAAGCAGCAAACGGGCGTCAAACTGAGGGCCTTGAAGCCTCGCCGAACCCGAATTCACCCACTCACAATAGTCATGTCCAAAGCACTGATCATCGCCGAAAAGCCTTCCGTCGCGAACGACATCGCGCGCGCTTTGGGCGGCTTTACCAAGCATGACGAGTACTTCGAAAGCGACGACTACGTGCTTTCGTCCGCGGTCGGCCATCTGGTGGAGATCGCGGCCCCCGAAGAATACGAAGTGAAGCGCGGCAAATGGAGCTTCGCCCATTTGCCCGTTATCCCGCCGCATTTCGACCTGAACCCGATCGCAAAAAGCGAATCGCGACTGAAGGTGCTCACCCGGCTTCTGAAGCGAAAAGACGTCGACCGCCTGATCAACGCATGTGACGCGGGCCGCGAAGGCGAGCTGATTTTCCGCCTGATCACCCAGTTCGCAAAGGCGCGGCAACCGGTGCAGCGTCTGTGGCTGCAGTCGATGACGCCGGCCGCGATCCGCGACGGTTTCGCGCATCTGCGCACCGACGAAGACATGCAGCCGCTCGCCGACGCGGCGCGTTGCCGTTCGGAAGCCGACTGGCTGGTCGGTATCAACGGCACGCGCGCGATGACCGCGTTCAACAGCAAAGGTGGCGGCTTTTTCCTGACCACGGTCGGCCGCGTGCAAACGCCGACGCTGTCGATCGTCGTCGAGCGCGAGGAGAAGATTCGCCGCTTCGTGCCGCGCGATTACTGGGAAGTGAAGGCGGAGTTCGTCTGCGCGGCGGGTTTCTACGAAGGTCGCTGGTACGACCCGAAATTCAAGCGCGACGAATTCGATCCGGAAAAACGCGACTCGCGGCTGTGGAGTCTGCCGGCGGCGGAAACGATCGTCGCGGCGTGCCGCGGACAGATCGGCACCGTCACCGAAGAATCCAAACCGTCGACGCAGCTTTCACCGGCGCTTTTCGACCTGACCAGCCTGCAGCGCGAGGCGAACGGCCGCTTCGGTTTTTCCGCGAAGAACACGCTGGCCCTCGCGCAGGCGCTGTACGAACGGCACAAGGTGCTGACCTACCCGCGTACCGATTCGCGCGCGCTGCCCGAAGACTACATGGACACCGTCAAGCAGACGCTGGGCATGCTGAAGGAAAGCAACAACTATCTGCCGTTCGCCAAGCAGGTGCTCGACAAGGGTTGGGTAAAGCCGAACAAGCGGATCTTCGACAATTCGAAGATCAGCGATCACTTTGCAATCATCCCGACGCTGCAGGCGCCGAAGTCGCTGTCCGAGCCCGAGCAGAAGCTGTACGACCTGGTCGTCAAGCGATTCCTCGCGGTGTTCTTCCCGGCCGCTGAGTACAAGGTTACGACGCGCATCACTGAAGTGGTCGGTCATCATTTCAAGACCGAAGGCAAGGTGCTGGTCGAGCCAGGCTGGCTGCAGATCTATGGCCGTGAGACGGCCGGCGAAGATGCGAACCTCGTGCCGGTGCAAAAAGAGGAAAAGGTCAAGACCGACAAGATCGCCGCGCAGCAACTCGTGACGAAACCGCCCGCACGCTACAACGAAGCGACGCTGCTGTCGGCGATGGAAGGCGCGGGCAAGCTGGTCGAAGACGACGAATTGCGTGAAGCGATGGCCGCGAAAGGTCTTGGCACGCCGGCCACGCGCGCGGCGATTATCGAAGGTCTGCTCGGTGAGAAGTATCTGATCCGCGAAGGCCGCGAACTGATCCCCACGGCAAAAGCGTTCCAGTTGATGACGCTGTTGCGCGGGCTGGACGTCAAGGAACTGACCGCGCCCGAGTTGACCGGAGAATGGGAATACAAGCTGTCGCAGATGGAGCGTGGCAACCTGCCGCGCGACGCGTTCATGCAGGAAATCGCCCGCATGACGCAAACCATCGTCAAGCGCGCGAAGGAGTACGACTCCGACACCATCCCCGGCGACTACGCGACGCTCGAGACCCCTTGCCCCCATTGCGGCGGACAGGTGAAGGAAAACTATCGCCGCTTCGCGTGCACGAAGTGCGAATTCTCGATTTCGAAGATTCCGGGCGGTCGGCAGTTCGAAATTCCGGAAGTCGAAGAGTTGCTTCAGAAGAAGGAAATCGGGCCGCTGTCGGGCTTCCGCAGCAAGATGGGTCGCCCGTTCTCGGCCATTTTGAAGCTGTCGTTCGACGACGAAATCAAGAACTTCAAGCTCGAGTTCGATTTCGGCCAGGACCAGGGTGGCGAGGACGGCGAAGCGCCGGACTTCTCCGCACAGGAACCCGTCGGCGCCTGCCCGAAATGTCACGCGCGCGTGTACGAGCATGGCATGAGCTACGTGTGCGAAAACTCGGTGGCGAATCCGAAGACCTGCGACTTCCGTTCGGGCAAGGTGATCCTGCAGCAGGAAATCACGCGCGAGCAGATGGCCAAGTTGCTCGAAGGTGGACGCACCGATCTGCTGACGAACTTCAAGTCGTCGCGCACGGGGCGTAACTTCAAGGCGTTTCTCGTCAAGCAGAACGACGGCAAGATCGGCTTTGAGTTCGAGAAGAAGGAGCCGAAGGAACCGTCGGCCAAAACAGCGGCGAAGACGGCTGCGAAGTCCGCAGCGAAGGCGGCTACGAACGGTGGCGCATCGGAGGACGAGGCTACGCATGACGAAGCGTCAGGCGAAGTTGCAACCGCAACGCGCAGCAAGGCGCCGGTGAAGGCGGCGACGAAAACCGCCGCGGTGAAAACGGCTGCAACGAAGAAAGCGCCCGCGAAGAAGACAGCAGCGAAGTCGACTGCGCGAAAGACCGGCTCTTAGCCGATAAAGATCGCGGCCGCTCAGCGGCCGCGCGATCTGCACAAGCCGTCAACCACACAGCACCTTTCATTGCCTGAAAGCAAAAAAGCGCAATCGCGAACCGCGATTGCGCTTTTTTTCAGCCTGCTGACAGATCAGCCGTGCGGCCCTTCGATGGCCTGCGACAATCCGCCGCACCCCCGCCGTCGCCGCGCGCCTCCTTCAACGCGCCGGCGACTCCGCGCGACGAATCTCAGCGAACGATCCGCGACGGCAGCGGACCACGCGAGCGGTGATGCACCGCCACCGGCTGCTGCGGCCCAAGATCGCGCTCGCCTTCCAGCAACGTCGCGAGCGGCTCGGCGCCATCGAACGCTTCCGGCGGCATCACCGTCATGCCGCCGTCATGCATCGACGACAAAGCGACTGGCTCCAGCCCGTCCTTGATCCACTGCTCGCCAAGCAGGCTATTCGGCGTCTGGCTGAAGTGGTCGACCAGGTGATCGATAAACGTACGCACCTTCGCCGGCAAATGGCGACGGCTCGGATACGCAATGTTGATCTCGACCTGCGGCAGCCGATAGTCGCCGAGCAGCCTCACCAGCTTGCCGCGCGTCGTGTCGCGGCCGATCAGGTAGCTCGGCAGGATCGCGATGCCCATGCCCAGCAGCGCAAACTGACGCAGCATCTCCGTGTTGTTCGCGATGATCACGTTGGTCGGCCGCACGCGAACCTCGCCGTCCGGGCCGGTGAACACGCGCTCGTCACCCCAGTATTCGGACGGCAGCGACAGGCACGGATGCTCGAGCAACTGTTCCGGGCGGGTCGGCGTGCCGTGCTTTTCCAGATAGGCCGGCGTCGCACAAACAGTCATGCAGCCAGTGGTCAGACGTCGGGTGACGATGCTGGCGCTGCGCATATGCCGTGCGATCACCACGCCGACGTCGAAACCTTCTTCGACCAGATCGACCTGGCGGTCGACCAGCGTGACGTCCGGAATCACTTTCGGGTAGCGTTCCGCGTAGGTTTGCAACACCGGCGCGAGGTTATGGAGTCCAAATACGACCGGCGCAACGATGCGTAACGTGCCGACCGGCTCATGATTGCGTGCCACCACCATTTGCTCGACGTCTTCGAGTTCGTCGAGAATCTGACGGGCGCGTTCCAGATAGACCTGACCGGACTCGGTCAGCGACAGACTGCGGGTAGTGCGGTTGAGCAGCCGGGTGCCTAGACGGCTTTCGAGATCCGCGACGTGACGGGTAGCGACTGCGTTCGAAATATCCATCGCGCTAGCCGCGCGAGCGAAACTGCCGAGATCCGCCACTCTGACGAATACTCTCATCGACTGCAAATGATCCATTGACGACTCCTGCTGTGTTGCCGCTTCCTTCCGAGGGACATATACCGGAAGCACATTTGGAATTCTCCTACGACTAGGGAAAACGTGCAGAAGTTGCCCCAACGTGAGCATTTTTAATGAAAATTCGCACCAATATATTCGTAAGCACAATGCAGGGCGTCTGATTGTTCCGAGAACAGAAACAGTCTGCTGCGTCGCAACGCTAGATAGAGGGATCACTCGAACAGCGAAAGCTGCCACTTTAGTAAACGAAAGCTTAAAGAAAACAGCGGCGTTTCGCGTCGACCCGCCGCGGATACGAAAAAGCCGCCCGCAGGCGGCTTGCACGCACCGGAAACGAACGTCCGTCAGGCGACGAGTTTTCCTTCCAGGGCAGTCCGCGTCGCTTTTAGTGCGGGCGGCAACCCATGTTGTAGCGTGTCGAACAGATCGGCGTGCAACGCGAGCTCGTCGCGCCACGCGGCATCGTCGACGGAGATGACCTGTTCGAACTGCTCGCGGCTGAATTCGAGGCCGCGCCAGTCGAGATCCTCGTAACGCGGCGACACGCCGAACGCATGCTCGACGCCGGCCGCCGTGCCCTCGATGCGGCCGACCATCCACTGCAGCACGCGCATGTTTTCACCGAAGCCCGGCCATGCGAACTTGCCGTCCGCACCCTTGCGGAACCAGTTCACGCAGAAAATCTTCGGCATCGGCGTGTTGAGCCGCGCGAGACTCGCGCCGGTTTTCAGCCAGTGGCCGAAGTAATCGCTCATGTTGTAGCCGCAGAACGGCAGCATCGCGAACGGATCGCGGCGCACCACGCCCTGCTGGCCTGCTGCCGCAGCGGTGGTCTCCGAGCCCATCGTCGCCGCCATATAGACGCCTTCGATCCAGTCCCGCGCCTCCGTAACGAGCGGCACTGTCGTCGAGCGTCGCCCGCCGAAGATAAACGCGTCGATCGGCACGCCCGCCGGGTTCTCCCAATCCGCATCGATCGACGGACACTGCGAGGCCGGCGCCGTGAAGCGCGCGTTCGGATGCGCGGCCTTGCGGCCGGTTTCCTTCGCAATCGCCGGGGTCCAGTCTTTGCCCTGCCAATCGATCAGATGCGCAGGCGGTTCGTCGGTCATGCCTTCCCACCACACGTCGCCATCGTCGGTCAGCGCGACGTTCGTAAAGATCACGTTTTCCTTCAGCGTGGCCATCGCGTTGGGATTGGTCTTCTCGCTCGTCCCGGGCGCGACGCCGAAATAGCCCGCCTCCGGATTGATCGCATGCAGACGCCCGTCGCTGCCTGGTTTGATCCACGCGATGTCGTCGCCGATCGTCGAAATCTTCCAGCCGTCGAGACCTTCGGGCGGAATCAGCATCGCGAAATTAGTCTTGCCACACGCCGACGGAAAGGCCGCGGCGACATGATGCTTGCGCCCCTGCGGCGACGTCACGCCGAGAATCAGCATGTGTTCAGCGAGCCAGCCTTCGTCGCGGCCCATCGTCGAGGCGATACGCAACGCGAAACATTTCTTGCCGAGCAACGCGTTGCCGCCGTAACCGGAGCCATAGCTCCAGATCTCGCGCACTTCCGGAAAATGCACGATGTATTTGGTGTCATTGCACGGCCAGCGCGCGTCCTTCGCGCCGGCTTCGAGCGGTGCGCCGACCGAATGCACGCACGGCACGAACGCGCCGTCCGCGCCGAGCACGTCGTACACCTTGCGGCCCATGCGCGTCATGATGCGCATATTGGTCACCACGTACGGGCTATCGCTCAACTCGACGCCGATATGCGCGATCGGTGAACCGAGCGGTCCCATCGAAAACGGCACCACGTACATCGTGCGGCCGCGCATCGCACCATCGAACAGGCCGTCGAGCGTGTCGCGCATTTCGGCAGGTTCGATCCAGTTGTTAGTCGGACCGGCATCTTCGCGACGCGTCGAACAGATGAAGGTGCGATCTTCGACACGCGCGACATCCGACGGATCGGAGCAAGCGAGATAAGAGTTCGGCCGTTTGGCGGGATTGAGCTTGCGCAACATGCCGGCCTCGACCATCTGCGCGCACAGCCGGTCGTATTCCTGCTGCGAGCCATCGCACCATTCGATGCGCTCCGGTTTGGTCAACGCGGCGATGCGTTGCACCCACTCGATCAGTTTGCGGTGTTTGACCCAGGCAGGCGCGTTGACGTTGATCTGGCCTGCTTCGAAGGCGGGATGATTCATCGAGCTGTCTCCGTTTTAGAATAGTAATTGAAAACGGTACAAGCCCAGACGACGTTGCTAACGGCGGCCGGCGCAACCGCGCCGGACCCACGGCAAACGATCTTGCAGGTCGTCAGGGCCGATCAGCCTGTTGCGCGTGTAGTGCGCGTGAGCCGCTTATCCGCGATGAAACGGTGTGTAAAGCGGCTTGCGTGGACATGCAACAAACTGTTAAAAACGAGGTCAGTTGTGTTTTCCGTCGTGTGCCGCTCGCGTCTTGGGCCGTGTTG